>OHJQ01000007.1_pt1 | contig 185991 bp, 159 predicted proteins | sample 1568601 | NCBI WGS metagenome assembly OHJQ01 (sample SAMEA3879599, study PRJEB24766) | human gut metagenome | biome: human-associated habitat; feature: feces | place: USA | collected 1985/1987 | reverse complement strand
ATCGGTTTTCAAGGCGTATTTGAGCGCCTGATGAATCACTGCATGATAGTGGATAACGGAATTGGGCTTAACAGTTTTCAGTTTTTCCGTATAAAACTGCTGAATGTGCCGTGGCACTAACACCTCAGCCGAAAAACGGGCAAGGAGCTTTGTTACCACATTGGAAGTGATTTCCGATTCTTTCATTTCGGTAAGTAGGTCTGTCGCCGTACCTTGCCAAGATTTTTGTGCAGTGATAAACTCTGCCAACCGAAACAGGAAATCAGGGATTTCCTCACGACGGATATCGTCCATATCCTTTCGTTCCACAAGCTCCCACAGATGCGAGTCTTTGTTAAACTTCAAGGTCGGCTCCTGATATGCAATGTCACGACCTGTCGCAAGCAGCGTACCGGTTTCACTGGAACGGCTGCGCTTTAAAATAAAGCTTGTATCCGCTGCACCAGTAATTCCCGTGGAGCCGGTCACTTCGTTAAATGGATCGTTTGCATCTCTCAGCTTGCGAACATGATGAACAACAACCACCGCTATTCCGTACTGATCGGAAATACCTTTTAGTGCGGATATATCGTCATAGTCACCCGCATACATTCCGTTTTTCCCGCTTATGCTTTTGGATTCCCGTACCTTTTGAAAGGTGTCGATAATCACAAGCTTTGTCATCGGATAATCGGCGAGATACCGCTCGATCTGCTGTTCCAGACCACATCCGATCTGATAGCTCGTTGTGGCAATTCGGGTGGCGCTTCGTCGGTCAATTGATACAGCCTGCTTTGAATACGGGCGTAGGTATCTTCCAAACAGAGATACAGCACATCACACTTGTGAGTCTTAAACTCCCATACGTGATTTCCTCTTGCAACCTGGATACCAAGCCACAACACAAGCCAGCTCTTGCCGATTTTGCTGGAGCCTGACAGAACACTAAGTCCCTGCGGGATTAACCCCTCCACCACAAACAAAGTTTTATGAAGCGGCGTTGTCAAAAGCGTGTCCGCATCTATGGTCTTGAGTTTTTCAACTTGCATTTTTCTCCCTTCTTTCTTCCATCACGTAGTTAATGACATTGACTTTTGGAATCTTAAAAGCATTGCCTATCTTGACCCCTTGGATATATCCGTCGTTGATCAAGTCATAAGCAAGTTGCCGGCTGATACCCAACATCTGCCGAAGCTGGGCGACGGTCACGATGTCCGGGTATTCCGGAAACATCATTTTATAGAGTTCTTTTAACTCTGATTTTTTCATAGCGCTTCCATCCTCCTTTTTATGGCTATGTAAGGCAGATACCGGCGTGAGGATCATCGTGCCATCCGATATCTGCTGCCGTTTCACCCTCCGGATTCCTACAGGCATTCCCGCTTTTCGGCGGGCGCTGTGTAGTCCCAAGTTATAAAAACGCAGGCGCTCCTTTACCTTTTGGTAAGATCTTGGCGGTTTATTTCCTTTGGACGATCATTCTGTTTTAGATAATTAAGTTTAATATAATTTATATTTGCAAATTAATTATATCGGCGTATTGACATCCAGGCAACACTTTTGTACAATATTCTTTATAGTGATGTTGATTTTACAAATAATAACGATTTGACATTTTCCAAAATACAGGTGAGACTATGGATAAAAAATCAGTGCTCCAAATTCTGGATTCACCCAACGATGAAATTCAGGGAAAAGCGAAAAATCTCGTCTGGTGTGATCCCGAACAAAAGAGACTTTGTATCGCTGTGCAGGAAACCTATGAATTTGCTGAGGCAGACGCCGCTTCTCGGACATTTCCAAAAGAGAAGCTCTCCACGATCTCCATGCTTGTCTGCGGAAAGCAAGATTCCTTCCTTGCGCCGCCCGACCAAAACGACAAAGAACTCAAAAACTATTGGAATGCCTGTGGGGTGTTTCCATCGCATTTTGAATGCTTTCCATCCATGCAGATTGTGCCGAACCCCGATCCGGACGCGGATCCATACGAAATTGAAGTGGGAAGATTGATTCCGCTCAGCGGTGGTAACGTTGACTTCCCTTTGGGAGAGGGTCTTTTAAACTTCCTCTATACTGACTTTGAGGCGGTGTGTGATCCTGAGCAAATCGACTTTGAACAAGAGCAGGAAATGCGCCCTGTTGCATTTGAATCCGAAGCAGAACAAAAAGTTTTTGATTACCTGTGTCTTGCCGAAACAGTTAAGCATTTTCGTCCTGTGATTTATTCTTCTTTGTACACGATGCTGTTCCCGCCATTTCCGAAAAAGCGCACAAAAAAAGAGCTTTCAGAGTATCTTGCATACCTGAAAGCCCTTCAAACACGGTTGATGGAGTTGATTACTTTTGTTTTTGATGAGGAGTATCATCCCTCTATTTTGAAAAAAATGAGCGTCAATCAGCGATATGCGCTTTATTGCAGAGCCAACGATTGTTCTGCCCGGTATGAATACCAGTACATTTTTGATTATCCAGAACTAGAACGAAAACCACTTAGCAAATATTTCAGCGCAGCCCAACTCATTGATGTCGAAGATGAGGAATACCAAGACGACGAACTACGGACTTTTTGTGTGAAGCATCATGTTCTTTCGGAAGAAATCGATACGATCACGGAATGCACCTGTGACCCCATGACAAGGTTTCAATGCTCCTCCATAGAAGATATGCTGATGTTTGAATTTTGGGAAATGCTTACAAAGTCCGTGCGACTGCGCAAGTGCAAACGCTGCGGAAAATACTTTATCATGAAGGGCAATTATGATACAAACTACTGCGACCGTGTAGCGGAGGGCGAAAGCCGAAATTGTCAGGAACTCGCAGCACAGGAAAACTACAAAAAGAAAATGGCGGACAATGCCGCCATTCCGTTATATCAGAAGTATTATAAACGCTATGCCGCCCGTGTTAAAGTTCGACAAATCAAAGAGACGGATTTTAAAAAGTGGAAGTATCAGGCAATGACCAAACGGGATGAGTGTTCCGATGGAAAGATCACGTTATCCGAGTTTGAAGAATGGCTGGAAAGCAGCTTTCCAAACCGAAAAAAGAAAAATTGAGCAAGAGGCCAATTGACGGCTGAGGAATCTGCTCTTGCAGATTCCTTTTATTTTTAGGCCTTTATATATACCTGATACAGAAAGAAAGACATCAAAAAACGCTCTCGACAAACTTGACTCTCGTTGACAAAACACCTAATTGGTGCTAAAATTAAGCTGTAATTGTGCATATTTGTAGCCAAGGAGACGATGAATATGAGATTTGCAGAAAATGTGAAACAAATGAGACAGCGTTTGTTCTTTTCGCAAGAAGCATTCGCTAAGGAACTCAATGTAAACTTGACAACAGTTAGCCGCTGGGAGACTGGAAAAAGCAAACCGAATATGTCTACTATGCGACAAATAAAGGAATTCTGTGAAAAGCATAACGCTGACTACGAACCACTGGAAAGCAGTTGGCTTGCCTTTGAACAAGAGAAATAACCCATAGAACAGGAGAATCAATATGCCAAGTCAAATCCCCGGCAAGGGCAATTACAATTTTATAGATTTATTTGCAGGAGCCGGAGGACTTTCTGAAGGCTTTATTCAGGCTGGTTTTAACCCAATTGCTCATGTGGAAATGAATCTCTTTGCAGCTCAAACTCTAGTTACTCGAAGTGCCTATTACTATCTGAAGCAAACAAAACAACTGAATATCTACTATCGTTACCTGCGCGGCGAGATAAGCCGGGATGAATTTGTAAACATAATCCCAAATCGTATTTCTAAAACTGTAATTTGCGAAACGATGTCTGATGATACACTTCCTAGAATTTTTAAAACAATAGACGGGATTATGAAAATTCGTAATATCACGAATGTAGATGTGGTAATTGGTGGACCTCCTTGCCAAGCATACTCCCTTGTGGGGCGAGCACAAAGCAGCCACATGAATCATCCAATGTCGAAAGATCCGAGAAATGAATTATACAAACTTTACGCACGAGTTTTGAAAAGGTATCAGCCTAGAATGTTTGTCTTTGAAAATGTGATGGGTATATTTTCTGCAAATGCAGGGGCAACTTTTAAGAATCTAACAAAATACCTTCGAAGGGTTGGCTACGAAATAGAATATCATGAGCAAAACTCAAAGGATTTTGGAGTACTGCAAAATCGTCGTAGAATGATAATTGTGGGATGGTTGAGAAACAGTGGAATGAGCTATCCTACATTCTTGAAAAAAAAGACAACTTTCACGGTAAAAGACTTATTGGCTGATCTTCCTAAATTGACACCTGGTCAGGGCGCAACTGAGTATCGAACAGCTGGATGGAGTCAATGTGTAACGGAAACTGGAATACGAACTTCAGAGGATGTACTTACTCTTCATAACAGCCGCCCTAATAAAGAAAGAGATATTGAAATCTATAAAAGAGCAATAGAACTATGGAACGATGGACACAAGCGACTCAACTACAATGACTTACCAGAAGAACTGAAAACACATAAGAATAGGCATTCATTTGTGGATCGTTTCAAAGTTGTCGAGGGAGATGAACCATGCTGCCATACTGTTCTTGCACATCTCTCGAAAGATGGACACTACTTTATTCATCCGGATATAGAGCAGCATCGTTCTATAACTGTCAGAGAAGCTGCTCGTATTCAATCCTTCCCCGATAGTTATTTTTTTGAGGGATCGAGAACTGCACAGTTTATCCAAGTAGGAAATGCGGTCCCCCCTCTTATGGCAAAGGAAATCGCTTTAGGCATAGCTGAGCAACTGGATAAAATACAGGAGTAATAATGATGGAGAGCAACTTGCTTTTAGAACAATACGGAAAATTCAAAAAAGCAGAGCTGGAAGAATCTCCTTTCCGCTGTCTGCTGGATACTAACATTGAAATCAATCCCCACCAGATCAATGCATTTTGTGCTGCGATTCAGGCTTTGAAAACTGGGGGTATTGTTCTTGCGGACGAAGTTGGTCTCGGTAAAACTATCGAAGCAGGTCTTACTCTCAAATATGTACTGGATTCAGGAGCGAAGCGTGTCTTGATTGCACTCCCAGCAACTCTGCGAAAACAGTGGGAGATTGAACTAGAAGAAAAATTCGGATTAGAATCCACGATTTTGGATCGCTTCACCGTGGAAAGTGAACCTACGGGATGGAAGATTCGGCTGGAGGATAAAAGCAAGGTGCAAATTATTTTGGCTTCTTATGACTACTCTTCCAAACTCATGAAACGATTTCCTAATGTGAAGTGGGACTTTATCATCATTGATGAAGCTCATAATCTTCGTAATGTTTTTCATGGCACAAAACGTGCAAAAAGGCTTTATGACCTTTCTCAAGGTATCCCGAAAATTCTGCTTACAGCTACTCCTCTACAAAATACCCTGTCAGACCTTCATGGTTTGATTTCCTTTATTGATCCGCGCATTTTCGGTAGCGAGAAGGTATTCAATAAGAGATTTATCGAAGGCGAGGACTATGCAGAACTAAAAAGAGAACTCATCCCTGTTTTGTACCGAACGTTTAGACGGGATGTTGGAAAATATATGGACTTCAAAAAAAGAGAATGTCGAACGATTGATTTCGTTCTTTCTCCCGATGAAGTCGAACTATATATGCGTGTGAACAACTTCTTAAAGCGTGACGCTTTGTATTCTATCCCCAATGCAAACAAGGGGTTAATTGTACTAGTTATCCGAAAATTGCTTGCTTCGTCAAGTTATGCCTTGATAGAAACATTTGAGGTGTTGAAAAGGAGGCTTGAAAAGTTATACGAAGGCACAAAATCGGCAAATGCTCAAGACGGTTTTGATTTATTCTGGGAATTTGTAGAAGATGAAATTGATGAATCTGGTTTTGAGGAAATCGATGATGAGGATACCGCTTTTCAAAAGCAGCAGATACAAGCTGAAATTGATGAGGTTAATGCGATCATAGAAACTGCAAGCCGTATCCAAAGTAATGCCAAGATAAAAGCCTTGAAAACTGCGATTCATACGGCTTTTGAGTATCAAGAAAAACAAGGTATTCCGCAAAAGGTTGTTGTATTTACGGAATCGAAGCGAACCCAGAAATACATTGCTTCTGAGTTGCGCAAGAACGGATTCGATGAAGATGATATTCTTTTGTTCAATGGCGACTTTAACGATGCCATGACCAAAAAAATTTATCGTGCGTGGAAGGTGAAAAACTTTGGCAAGACTAACTATGGTCGCGGAGTTGAGTATAAACACGCTATTGTGGATTATTTTAAGGAACATTCCAGAATCCTCATCGTAACAGACGCTGGTTCTGAAGGCTTAAATCTTCAATTTTGTAACACTGTTGTCAATTATGACCTTCCTTGGAACCCGCAGAAGATTGAGCAAAGAATAGGTCGTTGTCACCGTTATGGCCAAAAGCATGACGTTATTGCAATTAACCTTTTGAACACTGGCAACGAAGCTGATCGACGTGTTTATGAGATTCTCTCAAAGAAATTTGAATTGTTTGACGGTGTATTCGGTGCTTCAGACATTGCATTGGGGGCACTGGAATCGGGAAGCAGTTTTGAAAAAACAATTCTGGATATTTATCAGCATTGCGGAACCAGAGCAGAGTTCAAAAAGGCATTTGATAAATTGGATCGTCAACTTGATGCTAAGCGCAACAAAAAAGCCATTCAGCTGCGTTCAATTTTAATGACGGAAAGTACTGGCGCAAAGGGCGCTGCACTTGAGAAAACAAAAAAAGATATAGATCGGTATCTACGAGAAGTGGACTATTGGTCTCAGGTTGCTGACCCAGAGGTCGAAGGAAAAACCTGTTATTGGAAAATTGATAACTGGGGTGAGCAAACTTTCGGTTCGCATGGAACCTTATTTGTCGGCGCTTTTTGTAAATCCAACTGTGAAATGCTTTTCCCAGTGTTGCTGCTCTGCGATGAGCAAGGCAGATATATTGACTTCACCGAGGATGACATCATTGGTGCACTTGAAGCAGTGGATGATGGGGATGTTAGATACTTTAAGCCAACGGATGAAGAGATGGCTCAGTATAGAGATATTTATGACACTCTAGTTAAAAAGATGTTGGCCAAGTATCAAGCGGCATCCAAACCTGTGATGGATTACAACAGACGCAAGGTAGAGAATTGGGCTGATATTCAGCGAGAACAGTTGAACATCCAGATCGCTGAGATGACAACGGAAATTGAGGAGCTGTCTGCCCAAGCCGCAGCAGCAAAAGACTTTTTGCAAAAGATTGATATTCGCAAAAAGGTTGAGGAGAAAAAGAAACAGCTTCAGAAGTTACAAACTGCCTTCCATCAAAAGGTCTCCTCTATCCAAGCAGAGGCTGAAAGAGAAATCTCTGACTTTAATCAGCAATTCGATATTCAGCCGATTTTACTTGTCAATGTTGTGCTAAAGTTCTGATAGAAAGGAATTGGAGACACAGTTATGGAACATAAAGGAAAATTGGAATTGACTTGGGTTGGAAAATATGATGACAAGGTGCTCGAACCTCGTATTTTAGTTGAGGATCGTGAGAAATCATATGGAGACCCTCGTAGTGAAAATATGTTAATTCACGGTGATAACCTGATTGCGCTACAAGCTCTTCAGCAGGATTTTGCTGGAAAAATTAAGTGTATCTATATTGATCCTCCGTATAACACGGGTAGCGCGTTTGAATACTACGATGATAATTTGGAACATAGCATTTGGCTTTCCTTGATGAGACAGCGGTTGCTTCTCTTACGAGATTTGTTGTCAGATGATGGATTTTTATGCTGTCAAATTGATGATTCCGAGAGTCACTATGTTAAAGTGCTACTCGATGAAATCTTTGGGCACACTAATTACTTAACAACGCTCTATGTTCGGGTACGGTATCCTGACAAAACATTGAAATCTGATATGGATTTTCATAAAGAAATTGAACAAGTTCTTGTTTATAGAAAGCATTATGGTGCTGTTCCTAATTTTGATTATGAGGAAGTTGGTTTTGAAAAGTTCATCTATGAAATCAAAGAAATCGGAAAGGGACGAGAAGAAGTCATCGGGGGCAAGAGAACCGTTGTATTCAATCCAAGTGAGTATAAGATTATAAAAAAAGCTGTTGGAGATGAGTACGGCTTAAAAGAAATTTGGGCAACGGGAACTATTTTAGATGGCAATTCTTCGGGCCGATTTTTTAGAGATTATCTTACAGGACGTTATAATACCGACGGATATGGCGTTCTATATAAAGTCTATGGAATAGGTGATGATCGATATGATTACCGCTATTTTACTGGCCCCAAAAAGGCGGGAGCAACTAAAGGTAAGTATTACCAAGGTGTTCCAATAGATAAACTTGAAAGTGATGAAATCAAAAGGAAAAAACCTATAAATGGGTTTTATGATATGGCTGGCAATTTCGGCAACTGTCGACATGAAGGCGGAGTAGAATTCCGCGGCGGGAAGAAACCGGAAGCCCTAATTGAGATGATTATTCGATACTTTTCTAATGAAGGTGATTGGGTCTTAGATTCATTCTTAGGGAGTGGTTCAACGATTGCTACAGCGCATAAAATGAAACGAAAGTGGATTGGGGTAGAGCTTGGCGAACACGCCTATACCTTATGTAAAGTGAGAATGGACAATGTAATTGATGGCGATAAAACCGGTATTTCAAAAAGTGAGAATTGGCAAGGCGGAGGTGGCTATCACTTCTATGAACTAGCGCCCAGCTTGTTGGTCAAAAATGAGCGTTTACCAATTTATCAAATAAGTCCTGAGTACACCTTTGAAATGCTGTGCGAAGCCATTTGCAAAATTGAAGGATTCAAATACAAACCAGACGGCGTGTATCACGGACACTCTTCGGAAAAGAGATTCATCCATATCACAAAAGAATTTGTAAACGCCGACTATATTCGTTCTATTGCGACTACTCTTGGTGAAGATCAATCACTGCTGGTGTATAGCACAAAGGTTCAGTCTGATCTGAGACTTCCAGATAACATCGAAGTCAAACGTATCCCGAAGGATCTGCTGGACAAGTGTACTTTTGAAAGTGAGGTGCAATAAATGGCTGATATTGTCGCTAAAATTGGATATGCCATGAGTCTGCGTAAGCCCCAGCAGGAAGCACTTTCCTATCTGGATGCAATCAGTACTCACTGCGATTATAAGAAGGATAGCAAGGCAGCGATTGAGGCTGTTGCAACAGAACACTGTGAAAAGCAACGTAAAATCAAAGTTGACGATAAATTTGATTTCCCCTCTTTCTGCTATGCTATGGCAACCGGCATTGGCAAAACCCGCCTTATGGGTGCAAGTATTTATTATCTCTACAAGACGAAGGGCTATCGCCACTTCTTTATTTTGGCACCGGGCAATACAATCTATGAAAAACTTCGGAAAGAGTCTAATCCGAATCATCCCAAGTATATCTTTAAGGGATTAGAATCAGAAATGGGACGCCCGAAAGTGTATGACGGCGAAAACTATGATTCTTATCCTGTAAGATATGAGCAAATGAGCCTTCAGTTTGAAAAAGGCTCAGAAATTGAACTGTTTATTTTTAACATCGGCAAGATTTTTAACAGCAAGACTGACACCCAGTTTAACTTCCATAAGTTCAAAGAAACCCTAGGAATGTCCTTTGCAGAGGTTCTTTCCAGTTTTGATGATCTTGTAATCTGCATGGATGAGGCGCATCGTTACTATGCTCCAGCTTCCATGAAAGCCATTAACTTTCTTAAGCCTGTCTTGGGATTAGAGTTTACAGCGACTCCTAAATCAACCAATAACGTAATTTATGCCTATGACTTGGCACGGGGTGCTGTAGAGGGATATTTGAAAACTCCTGTTGTCATGGGACGTTCTAATATGGCTGGATATAACGCAGAAGATATTGAGGAAATGAAAATACGCGATGGCTTAACATTGCATGAGCATCGCAAGGGAGTTATTCGACAATTTTGTAATGACAATGGCCTGCCGTATGTAAAGCCCATCGTTTTGATTGCTTGCCGTGATACAAATCATGCCAAGGAGATCCGCACACTAATTGATAACGATGGATTTTTGAATGGCAGATACAAAGGTAAAGTTATTGAAATCCATTCCAATATGAAGGGCGATGAATCGGAGGAAAACATCCGTTTGCTCCTTTCCATTGAACACACCCAGAATCCAGTTGAAATTGTTCTTCATGTCTACAAGCTGAAAGAGGGCTGGGATGTCAACAATCTTTTCACTATTATTCCGTTAAACGCAGCAAAAAGCGACATTTTGGCTATGCAGACTATTGGCCGCGGTCTTCGTCTACCTTTTGGCCAAACTACTGGCAATGAGGATATTGACACACTGGATATTGTCGCTCACGATCATTACCGCGAATTGGTGGATGAAATTAAGAACAGTGATATTTTCCGATATCGAGATTTGGACAAGTCTGTGGTTGAACCTTCAGACACAGTAGATATTAGCAGTCCTATAGACGAAGATCAGCTCACTATTTTTGACTTTGCTGTGACTGATGCTGGTGTGAAGTCTTTTTCAGAAATCAATACCAACGCAAAAACGCAACAGGAATTGTATGAGGCATATTTGAAGGCTTTTGGTTCCGGGAAGAAGCAAGAACAAGCACAATCCGATATGCAACAGCTTACTATGGATCAAATTTTTGGCACAGAAGCCGGTAATGCGGCAACTAAACCCGATGAAATCACTCATGATTCACCGGTAGATGGCAAAGGTAAAAAACCTTTGTCTAAGGATGAATTTGTTCAGAAAATCAAGGAATATTCCGGTAAGGCTATTTCTGTACCGAAGATTTTGGTGCAGACAACCTCTGAGGTCAAATTCAATCGCTTTGAAGTCAAGAGGAATATTCCAGATTTTGAAGTTGCAATGGCTAAAATCGAGAGATTTGATGCTATTAACCAGCAGCTTCTAACTGCTGTTGATGCACAGATTCTGGAAGTAGACGATGCGCTGAATACCCTAGCCTGTATGCTTCTTGACTCTATCAGTGAACTATCCTACGAAGATGCTGATTTCATTATTGACGTTGTGGATCAGTATCTTGCGCAAATTGATGGTAATGAAGAGGACAAGCGTAAGATAGTTCGTCGTTATGCCTCACTGATCGTTTCTGACATTAGGAAGCAGATTTTTGAGCATACAGAACGTAAAACTGAGGACATTCATATCGTTCAGAAAGATTTGATCCTCTTCCGCAAATTCGTAAAGAATGTCAAAAAAGATGGTCGCATTCGTTTTGATAAACCGTTCACGGACAAGGCAAACATCAAGAAATACCTGTTTACCGGATATAAGAAAGCGTATTATACCGAAAATGCTTTTGATAGTGATACGGAGCGTCTGTTCTCTATTATTCTGGAAGAAGATCCAGACGTGATTCGCTGGATTAAACCGCCTTTGAATCAGTTTGGACTTTTCTGGCAGGCTGGCCAACAGTATAACCCAGACTTCTTAGTAGAGACAACAAACAGAAAGTTCATGGTAGAAATAAAAGCCTCCCATGAAGTCACCGCAGATGAAGTTGTTGCGAAAGCGCGTGAAGGTATCAAATGGTGTAATTTTGCTTCTACTGCAGATCCCGACCATAAGGTTTGGGAATATCGCTTAATTTCGGATGATAACATCAAACTCGGAAACACCTGTAAATACACCTTGGGTACAGCACATAAGATCAAGGAGGGATAACCATGCCTGATAGATTTAAGTATGCAAAAGTGCGGCAAAAGATTATCAATGCACTTAGAACTGATTTGATGGGACCACAGTCTGCCGATGAGATATTAGACGAAAACCCAAAGAGCGCATACATCATCGGTATGCTTGCTTCTCAGGCAGTCGATAAAAACTCCTCCACTGCAGGTGAGCAGGAGGTTGATTCTGATATTGCGTATGGAGACTCAGACGACTATACCGCTGGCGAGGATGATGATAATGAGCCGATCATGACAACCAGTTTTAAGTTGCCCACTTCAATCGGTATCAGTTTTTATATTGCATCTTCTACAAAGTCAATTAATATCGATGTAAAATGGGGCGACTATGTGCGTTCTATAGATAAACGAGTTGGAAAAAGCGGTAAGGAGTATAATCATGCCATCTTTACCCGACAGGCAATGAAATCCACAATTGTTGTTGATTTTGGCTCTTTTGAAAGAAATGCAGAGTTCCGTTTGGTGGAAGATTCAAATATCATAGTACATATTTCCAGAATTCTTCTGAAAACAGGATACTCCTTGGTAACCGCCTATGTTATGAACCAACGGAAGAACTCCGAGAGTGAAGTTGATTCCATGATGTTCCAAGTGGAATTGAAAGCATATTCAGCCCATGAGGAGAGAGTTTTCTATGCAGAAAATATCTGCCGCGATGTGCTTGCTGAAGATGAGTTCTATTTTGAGCAGCGTCCGATTTTAGGTCGTGGTAGAAACTGTGCTGCCACATGGGATGATGCAGTAGATGGTAAAAGTGCATGGATAAAATCTGATTTCATTCCTGAATATGAGTTTCCTGGCGTAAGCGCTGCCTTGAAGGGATTTGATAAGTTCTTTTTCTCTATGCGATTCATGTCCAATCCTAAAAACAAAGATGACATCCTTGAAAGACTAAATATTTTGGCTGATTCATACGGGAAATGGATCGATCAAAAACTTATCCTAGATGAGAAAATGTCTAGTCGTGAATTTAAAGATAAGATAGGTGACAAAGTGGTTTCCCATTGTAGAGAAGCTTTGGACAGAATTCGTGAAGGTATTTCTCTTATCACAGGTGATGAAATTGCGTTTGATGCGTTTTGCTTTATGAATCGCTCCATGCTGCTTCAGAGAAATATTATGAGTTACTCTAAAAAGCATGGTGCTGGCATAGAATGTAATTTCAAGGATTTTGTAGACCCAAGAAAGCCAGAAACCGATTTTGGATGGAGACCTTTCCAGATTGCTTTTATTCTTATGAATTTGAGTGGGATTGTAGATCCCTCGCATAAAGACCGTAAAGTCGTTGATCTACTCTATTTTCCAACTGGTGGTGGTAAAACAGAGGCATATTTGGGATTGATGGCGTTTGTCATTGTAAACAGAAGGCTACGGGCTTCAGAGATATCTGAATACAATTCTGATGGTGGCGTAACAGCAATACTTCGCTACACACTTCGTCTTCTGACCACACAGCAACGAGATCGTATAACAAAAATGGTTCTTGCTGCTGAGCTTATTCGTCAAAAAACATATCCCAAGTATGGAACCGAGCCAATCAGCATTGGTTTCTGGGTTGGTGGAGGTGTAACACCAAATAAATTCGAGGAGCTTGTAGAAAAAGCCGATAAGCTAGGTGAAGCAAAACGTAAACGTAATCTGCTCTATAAGCAGCTGTTAACTTGTCCATTCTGCGGCAAGCCACTTACAGAAGAAGAATTTTATATTGATCCAGAACAGAAATCCGTTGCAATTTACTGTGCGGATAAGACGTGCCTTTTCTACAAATACAAGCAAAATCGAATTAAAATCCCGGTATACCTTGTTGATGAAGAAATCTACGCAAAATGTCCGACGATTATTTTGTCCACAGTTGATAAGTTTGCTCGTTTGCCTTGGGATGTTAAGACTAACGCCCTATTCGGGCGAGTGGATAGAGTTTGTAGCAGAGATGGATACGTTGCTATAGGTGAAGAGCATAAGCGGCATAACAAAACACAAACGTTACCAACATCAACATTAATGCCAATTCGGCCCTTCCTTCCACCGGAACTTATTATTCAAGATGAATTGCATTTGATTACTGGTCCGCTCGGAACTGTATATGGTGCATATGAGACCGTCATAGAAGAAATGTGTACTTATGGAGAAAAAAAGATCAAGCCCAAATACGTAGTTTCAACCGCTACCATAAAAAATGCATCAGAACAGACGAGATGCCTTTATGCACGCAAATCCACATCACAATTTCCACCAAACGGTTTTGAGATTGGAGACAGTTTCTTTATAAACGAGATTCCTGTCAAAGATGATCCATTCCGTAAATATGTAGGGGTTTGTGCACCAGGGCAATCTGTCAAAACGGCTTTGCTGAGAATGTACGCGATTATTCTCCAGACTTCATTTCAACTTGCCCAAGAGGATGCGTACAAGGATGTCATTGATCCGTACTATTCGTTAGTTGGTTATTATAACAGTATTCGAGAATTGGGCGGTGCTGTTCGTTTGCTGCAGGATGACATTCCAAAGCGTATCTACCGAATCAAAACGAAATATCGCATGGAAAAGGTTCGTTATCTTAACAAAAAGGTTGAAATCACATCAAGAATGTCGTCTTATGAGATTCCCAAAAAGCTAAGCCAGCTTGAGGTAACCTGTGATTTTAAGGATTGTCTTGATACCGCAGTTGCAACAAATATGATAGCAGTTGGTATGGATGTTGACAGACTTGGATTGATGGTAGTAACCGGTCAACCAAAGCAGAATTCCGAGTATATTCAGGCCACTAGCCGAATTGGTCGCGCGTACCCTGGTCTCGTGTTTACCCTATATAATCCATATCGTCCTCGCGATCTTTCTCATTATGAGAATTTCACTGGTTACCACGCTCAGCTATACAGATTTGTAGAAGGAACCACAGCGACGCCGTTCTCTGCAAGAGCCAGAGACCGTGTAATGCACGCTTTGATCATTTCAGCAATTCGACTCAAATATCCAGAGATGGCTTCTAACGAGGGGGCCGCTGAGATTGCTTCTCTTTCTGCAGAGCAAATGTCCGAGATAAAGTCTGTAATTCTGGATCGTTTGAATATAGTTAAGCCGGAAGTTCGACAGGACGCAGAGAATGAGATTGATCAATTTATCGATTGGTGGAAGTTCTTGACTGCCCAAGGCAAACCTTTGCGGTATTATGTCTATGGAACAGAAAGATACAACCGACTCATGAACTATTACGGTCAGGCTTGCAAAGATACTGAAAAGGCCACGCTTAGTTCTATGCGTGAAGTGGAAAACACCGCAAATATGTTCTATTACACGGAGGAGTAATATGGCTGGATATGATAACAATAAATTGGGTGAACTACGCCCAAACCAAATCATTACTACCTTTGGCCCTGGTTCAATCGTTGATGCGGTCAAGGATTCTGTTACGGTGCTTGATATTAATTATTGGAATGAAAAAGGAAAGAAAATAATAGATGGCAGGTTAGCATCCTATCTTGGGGTAGACTGCTTTTATATGCCGCGAACTTCATCTTCTGGCGATGTGCCGGTCATTTCTTTCCCATCTATCCATGTGTGTTCAAATTTGAGATGCGGTCGCCTTTTTGATGCACGAGATAATTTTGACTTGGACCGCTATCTTAGATTCGGAGTAAATTGTCCTGATTGCCATAAACCAGCGTATCCATCTCGTTTCATAACAATTTGCGAAAATGGACATATGGATGACTTCCCTTGGAGCTGGTGGGTTCATCAAGGAACTACTAACTGCAAAGGTAAGTTACGAATGTATTCTACCGGAAATACATCTACATTAGCAGATATGTGGGTTGAGTGTGAGTTATGCGGTGCGAAAAGAAGCATGAGCGGAGCAACTCAGGAAGATAATTTCAGCGAGTTGCACTGTACTGGACATCACCCATTCCGTCCGAGATCGAGAAACGAGAGATGCGACAGAAAAGTGATTCCATCTCAGCGAGGAGCGTCAAATGTTTACTTCGCTGTAAGTAGGAGTGCTATTTCCATCCCTCCATGGGTCAATCCTTTATACAATTTGATTGATGAACATCTTCATGATATAGAATTAGCAAAAAAACTGATGGGAGATGCAGGCGTTTCCAAAATCTACGAAATGTATTTTGGAAGTTATGAGCGTGAGGAATTTGATGAAGCTCTTGCTCGTAGGTTGAGTAATATTACAGAATTCAAAGAGATTAAGCAAATGGAGTATGATGCTATCACTCATCATAATGATCCTACTTATGCTTCAAATAAGAAGCACTTTAAAGCTGAAGAAGATGAATTACCAGCTTATCTAAAGCCATACTTTAGTCGCATTATCAGGATTACTCGCCTTCGTGAAGTAAAAGTTTTGCTTGGTTTCACTCGTGTTGATGCTCCTGATCCAGATGCAGATGTTCAGGCGAATGTAGTGTATCTTAATAAAGGGAAATCAGAAAAATGGTTGCCATCTGCTGAAGTGAATGGCGAAGGAGTTTTTATTGAGTTTAATAAGGACACAGTGAGCCAATGGCTTGATATACCGTCTGTCAAGGCACTTTCACAGCAATATGAAGAATGCTATGAAGAGTTTTGTAACTCTAAGGGATGGACATTAACTATCAAAAGAAATGCCACCTATGTCCTCATGCACACTTTTGCTCACTTACTGATTAAACAGATGTCGATGGCATCTGGATATTCTTCTTCAGCAATAAGAGAAAGAATCTACTTTAGTGAGAAGATGACTGGCATTCTCCTATATACAGGAAGTGCAGATAAAGAAGGTTCGTTAGGTGGCTTGGTTGAACTCGGTAATACTAGCAAATTGATTTCTTTAATGAAAGATGCGTTTCAAGAGGCGCTTCTTTGCACTAACGATCCTGAATGCATGAATAATGCACCTGCTGGAAACAACCTGAATGGTGCGGCCTGTCATTCATGCTGTATGATTTCTGAAACGGCCTGTGAAAATGGAAACCGTATGCTCGATCGAGGATTGGTTGTTCCAATTGCTCTACGAGAGCAGGAATCGTTTTTCAGAGAGTTGGTGTGTGAGCTGTGTCAACTGGAAATGTGAATTTGGATATCTTGCTCAATCAAATAGAATCGGATAGACTCGCTGGAACTGATCAATCTATTCTTCAAATCATGAGAAGATACCCATCTTTGTCTCAAAAACAGGCAAAAGAGATTTACCGATTAATTTCAGCAGCGTCTGTTAGTAAATCAAGCATAACTGCCTCCTTAGTGGCGACAATCCCCCCTTCATTTTCTGTTAAGGCAAAGTCAACAAAAAATACTGTCGAAAGCCTAATCCGAGAATCCAAACGCAGTATTTTAATCACTGGATATTCGTTGTCAGGCTACTTTGCAGACCTCGTAGATGTTCTTATTGAAAAAAGCCAAAAAGGCATTTACATCAAGTTTTTTGTAAACAATATAGAAGCACAGAAAAGTTTTGATAAACTTTGTCGATACAAAGGGAGATTTCTTCATATCTATAATTACCTTGGAAACAGTGATTCAATGGCTGCTTTGCACACAAAAGTGATCTCTGTTGACCAAGAAAAAACGTTGATTACTTCTGCAAATTTATCTTATCACGGGCAAGAAGGTAACATTGAACTGGGAACCCTCGTGGAATCGAAAGAACTCGCCAAACAGGTTGATGATCTTTTCACCCATCTGATTTTTTCTAAAACTGTCCATGAAATATAAAAGCGTGAAGTGAAGTATTCGGCTGAAAAAATATATAAGAATTGTCTTCAAGCCTTTCTATACTCGATGCTTTACGCGCAAATATGCTCTTTTTCAATTACTTGTGTAACCCTGTTGCGAATATTATTCAACCTGCTCACCCACTCTCGGATTCTCTGTTTTAAGCTGTTCAGTAACGCCTTCCCTTTCGGCATATTCATTTACCAGCCTATAAAAGAGGGATTGGGCTTCCTCTTCCACATCCGCAAGGTGGGAATGGAGCTTGCCGGAGGTGAGCAGATTATAGTACAGGATTTTATGGTGGTGTTTCAAGTACCGCAGCCGGCGTTGTCCCCATACACCGATGGGACGTTCTTCTTTACCAGGTAGGATAAGATTTGGCAGACAATAGTCGCCGTGCATGGTGTATGTGCCGCCCATTTGTTCAAATATTGTTTTAGCCATAATGCAAAACCTCCTTTGATACGCTCATTGTACCAAAGGAGGTTTCTGCTTGCGAATGTGTGATTTTGATGATCGCACATTGTATTTTGAAAAAATTGGTAAACTACAATTTAGTCAATCGTAATTGACTAAATTTCGCTTCGGCAAACCTTTCATTCTTTCAGGTAGCTTTCAAACGGTGCATCGTCGCTGCAAAATGTATCGAAGATCATTTTAGCGCCGAGTCGGAAGCCAACGATAAAAGAATCCAGTCCTATATCGCCCATCAGCTCCCCGTAAGCATTACAAAAATCAAGAAACAGCTTCTTTTCCTCGTCATTCAAATGCTGTGTGAGTTTTTCTTCCAGCTCATTGATGTTCTCTGAAACTTTCCATATATGGTTGCCCTTCCGGTAGCCTCTCGCCTGTGGATCAAGGTTTCCGAAATACAGTTCTTCCAAGAAATTTGTCATGATTTCGCACCTCCCTTGTTATTTATCACCCGTAGATCGTAAACTTTCTTCCAATTCGCAAAGGATTGCAAGGTACGGATATGCCACGATGATTTTCGGATGATGGTGCGAAAACGAGTCGAACAGAAAAACTCCGCCAGATATACTTTCGGAATATGGTTGATGTTGTTTTTCTTAAAAGACTTTATGTATCCTTTGTTACACCAGTTGTTAATTGTTGTGGTGCCATAGCCTGTGATCTTTGAAACCACTTGGGTTGTCAGCACATCGGGATAATCGGCAAGCAGTTCTGTATAATATGTTCGCAGATATTCCAAAACAACCTCGGGAACCTCCGCTTTCATTTTGACGGTATAGTTACCTTTATACCAACCTGCCGGTGCGGAATAACTCTCCGGAAAGATTTTGCGGTTCTCTAAATATGCAATGACATCCTCCTTTTTGATTTTATAGCAGCGTGTTTTCTTGCCTGTATACGCACAGGGGATTTTTCCACTTTGAAGCAAGTATAGGGCGGTTGATTTGCTGATATGGCAAATTCGATATAGCTGGTCTTTTGTGATCACCTCGGGGATAGATTCCCAGTTGATTGTGTTTTCATTCATAGCAATACACCTCATCAATCTTGATTGTCGGCGAGCTATCCGTGTATTGCCGTTCTGTCTTTGTTCTGTCCTGTTCTACCCTCAGTTCTGCCCAAAATTGAAAAATCCCACTATTTGAACTGATTTTTGATGAGTGCGGAAGCAAGGCCGTTTTTGTGCTGAAATGATTGAAAAATCCAGTAACCATGCGGATTTTCTGGATGATGAAACTTACAGATGATGACTCAAAACATCTGAAAAGAGGTCAAAGGATAACGCACTCGAAATCAGGTAGTCCTCACGGGCTCGTGGGTTCGAATCCCACCCGCTCCGCCATCGAAAAATCCAGTAACCATACGGGTTTCTGGATTTTTCTTTTTTTGTGCCCGCTCCAAAAATCACCCGGTTTTGAGCTGTTCTTTCCATAATTTTGGAAAGAACAGCTTTTTGCTTTATTCCCCGCTTTTTTCTGCGCTTTGCTCCCATCTGCTGCCGAAATCGCCCGCTTCGGGAAGCGGCATACCGCTTACCATCGCCTGCGCCGAGGAGAGTTTCGGACTGTAATCCAGATGAGCGTAGATATTCGCCGTAGTGGAAAAATCCGAATGCCCCAGCCAGTCCTGAATCTGCTTGAGCGGCACGCCGTTTGCAAGCAAGAGGAATGCGCAGCTATGCCTGAAATCGTGGAACCGCATTTCCTTCATGCCGTTCCGCTGGATGAAGGCAGGAAATTGAGAGGTCAGATAATCGGGCTTCATCCGCTCGCCCAGCTCATCTACGAATACGAAGCCGTCGTATTCATAGTTGTAGCAGTTGCCGCAGACCTGCTTGTTCAGTTCCTGCGCCGCCTTGACCTCCGCAAAATATTCCTTTAATCTTCCCGGTGCGCATACTGTATTTAGTTTTTGCCGACTCCTGCTCGATGATCTGCGTTTTCCCGCCCACATTGACGGAGGTCACTGTCCGCTTAATGGTCAGAGTTCCTCGTTCAAAGTCAATAGCGTCCCACATGAGCCCCAGCACCTCGCCACGGAGCAAGCCGTAAAAGGCGGCAACTAAGACCGGCAGTTCCAGCTTGGTGCCCTTGACCACTTCAAATGAGTGCTGAAGCTCCGCCGCATCCGGAAATACCGGCTGGAAATCATTCTTCTTTGGGCGGTCTACCTTCATCGCCACGTTCTGCGCCACCAGATCGTTTTTCATGGCTATGTAAGGCAGATATCGGCATGAGGATCGCAGCACCTTCCGATATCTGCTACCGTTGCACCCTAAGATTCCTATTCCTACAGACACTCCCGCTTGTCGGCGGGCGCTGTGCAGTCCCAAGCCATAAAACTCAGGCGCTCGTTTGCCTTTCGGCAAAGTTATGGCGGTTTGTATCCTTCGGACAGTCATTCATTTCTCAAGTTGCAGCTTATCGATGAATACCCTAAGTCTACACCTAAAAGACCGCACAATTTATCGTTTTGATATGCATGATCAATGTAAATGCTGTGGACGGTATTATCGAGTGGATATTCAAGATGAGGACAAACAGCATTTTCAAGTTCTCCATGTTGCTTGTCCATTCTGTGGAACTGTGATGTCGGGAAAAGTCCATATAACGTCAGAAGCCTTTTCCTATATTGGCGAAATAGAGAACGGCAAGGACCCATATTTCGGTCTGGAGTTGTGGTTTCTGACATTTTTCCATAACAAACCAGTTTGGGCACTAAATCGGGAGCATTTAGCCTATCTAATTGACTATCTCAGTGCTGACCTGCGTGAAAAGCCGTTCAGTATCCCGAAGAAAACACAAGCAGACTATCTTCCTACTTTTATGAAAACGGCAAAGAACAGGGAGCGTATTGTCAAGCTTCTAAAAAATATGTAGAAAAACAGTAGAAGGGAGTGAGAACATGGAACTATCCATACAAGAACGATTGAAAGACCTGCGTGTGGAGCGTGGACTGACGCAGAAACAGCTTGAAGAACAGGTAAATCTCTTCAAGTCCGCACTGGGCAGTTATGAAGCAAAGGACTTCAAGGACATCAGCCACTATGCCATTATCAAGCTGGCGAAGTTTTACGGTGTGACAGCCGATTACCTGCTGGGTCTGTCAGAAAGCAAGAATCACCCAAACGCCGATCTCGCAGAATTGCGTTTGAGTGATGATATGATTGAACTATTGAAAAGCGGGCTGATGGATAATTCCCTCTTGTGTGAACTGGTGGTACATCCGGATTTCCCCCGGCCCATGGCAGACCTTGAAATCTATGTAAACGGTATCGCTGGCAAACAGGCGCAGAGTGCAAACGCCATTGTGGACGCTGTGAGTGCAACGGTTATGAAGCGGCACATTCCCAGCTTGACTGACCCACAGCTAAGACAGCTTATCGCCGCCCACATTGACAAGGGCAGTTCTTGCCGCTATGTGATACAGTAGGATATAAACAAGATAGCTCTTGACCTGCGGGAAGCACATAAGAACGATTTTTTCAGCGTCCCGGAGGACAACCCGCTGGAAGATTTCTTGCAGTCCGTTGACGAACTGCAAGCCTGGACAGCGCCCCGGAGCAAGCGGCTTTGGCGTTTATCTGTAAGCGGCTCAAATTGAATTTGAAGAAGTTGCCCCAAGAAGAAAAGAAGTGGCTGAAAAAGATTGCACAGAAGTCGGACTTGCTGAAAAATCCAAACCCACAGAGGGGCGGAAATGGTTCGTATTACTTGACAAAATCATTTGATTATAGTAAACTAATCACAATTTGGTGATGTGGCGTATCTACATGAACCGAGCAAAATTGGTTAAACAAACAAACTGCGTATGATGTTACCGCGTACGGTTTCGTTGAAAGGCAGTTGTTATGTTTCCTATTTTGTCCGGTTCTTTTTTGCTTTTAGGAGGTATTTCAATGAACAAAATTATTTATCGCCCTTATCGATCACAAGATTTTAACCCCCTTTCTGATATAATCAATATTACATGGGGATATGAAAAACTTATACTCCTGCCGCTGCTGTCCGGATGTCCAATGCCTATTTGCGGTTATGTCTGGCAGAGCAGACTTTTACGCAGGTAGCTTTAGACAACGGGAAGCACATAGGGGTTATTATGGGGAATAATCTTCATAGCACCCATAGGCCCTTAAAGTTTCTGATACAGGCAAGATGGGACTTGTTTGCGCTTTCTCTAACGGCAGAAGGGCGCAGAGCAAGAGACTTTTTAAGGAAGTCGATAAAATTTATGAAAAGTTATTATCTGCGCAGTCACATAACAATGGTGGCAAATTGTCTTTTTTGCCATACATCCAGCGTATCGCAGTTTGGGAATTGGTAAAGAATTATATAGCCGCTTTCTAAATTATATGAAAAATGAGAGTATTGAGCATTGCTATGTGTATACAGATACCACTTGCAACTATGGCTTTTATGAACGACAGAATATGCTTCAGTGTGGAACAGAAAAAATAACTTTGCAGCTCAATGCCAGTCCAAAGAACTTTTTGTTTTTTATCTATGATAATTAAGTAAAGAGGAAAATAGTATGAGTAAAAATAATGAAAAAAGACTACATTTTAAGTCGGTAAGTGATAAAAACCGCAAGGAAGTTGAGGGCTTGACTGTATTTTCGGAACAAGCGGGCTTTATTGAGAGCGTAAGCGAGTGCTTGCAGGAAGCTGATGAATTAGAGTTATGGAAGCCTGTTGGTATTTATGATAAAGATATATTGATAGGTTTTGCCATGTACGGCTGTTTTCCGGAACCAGTTCCGGGACAGCTGTGGCTGGATCGACTATTGATTGATAAAAAGTATCAGGGAAAAGGATACGGAAAGCAGGCGGTACTTTTACTTCTTGATAGATTACATACAGAATATCAAAGCGACATAGTATATCTTAGTGTGTATGAAAATAATCCCCATGCAATTAAACTCTATCAACAGATTGGTTTCAAGTTTAATGGAAAATACGACAGCAAAGGGGAACACATTATGGAATATCATTTTGAAGGTGTTAGTAGCAAAGCTATCCGAACCAGTCAACGGTCAAGATAAACGGCGCACAAATGCGCCGCCGTTGACAGTCCCGCCCGCCTTCGCTGATAGGCAATCAAGACGGGAAAGCCCTAAAATTGCTTCCCGCTCATTTCAATTTTGAGAGAAAAATCCCTCTGTTTTTTCGTGAGTGTGTCCACAAGTTCGGGGCAAAATGTCCCGAAGTCGGGCGTGGGACGAGAGACGGGAGATTTCATATTGCGCCCTGTCTGCTGACGAAACCAGCCCTGCACTTGCGAGTCCACGCCACGCAATCACAGCCCTGCTTTCCTGCTGCTTCAAATGCCCTTGCCCTCCCCGGCGGCAACCTCATTTTCGTGACCAGATAAGTCTTTACGATCCCAGAGACCCGTTTACGCGGGTAACAAGTAATCCTACGCGTGGCTGGCAGGCCAATATAAAAACGCACTTGTGCGTTGCAGTAATTTTAGGGCTTTGCCCAAAATAGAAATACCCCCGCAAAGCGGAGGATATTTATTCTGGCAGTCATCCAAATAAACTGTTCTATTCCTTATAAATCGGCAAAAAACATTGATTTTCTTTTCGGCTTGCTGTATAATTATGTTGTGTTTTTATATCTACCCGAAAGTGAGGGCGAAAAAATGGATTTGTATGTGGAACGCTGGTGCTCTATGAAAGAGATTTGCGAATATCTTGGTGTCAGCCGTGATACCGTACTCGCTTGGATCGAAAAAAGAGAAATGCCCGCCACAAAGATCGGCAGGCTTTGGAAATTCAAGATCAGCGAAGTGGATGCTTGGATGAAATCCGGCGTAGCTGCAGAGAAATAGCGAGGCGCACCATGGACGAAAAGAGACTGAAAGCCTTTGAAGATATGCTCGCTGCCATCCGCAAGCAGTACGACGATACAACGGAAAAGATGGCGAAACTCAAAGTCGAGGGCAAGGAGAAAACCGTCACCTACCGCCAGCTTTTCGCCAATAAGCTGCAAATTCAGGCGATGCTGAGTTATTACAGGACGTATGGGCTGTTAGAGGTTGAGTAATAGCAAATGACAATGAAGCGCAGCCTAATACGGATATTGAAGCACAAAGCATCTTAACGTTTAACATAAATACTCACACAGTCAACACAAAAAGCATCGACCGCAGTTATCACTTTGAATATTGCATGGTCTTCAACATGGAGGAACTATCATGAATTTAATGGAATTATCATCAGACGATAAAGTGGCATATTTGATTAAACCCATTTTAAAAGTATTGCAAGAAGCCGGCGGTCAATTAGAGCGTTCTGAAATCAAAGAGCGTATTACTGAATTAGACGACCAAATAGCCGAGTATTCGGAGGTTGAAAGGAAATCAACGAAAACCGGAAACATATACAAGGATTTTGACTTTAGCTTTAATTTTGCGATTAAAGATTTGTCCTTTAATGGCTTGTTGACTTATATGCGATCCTCCCCGGTGACCCTAACTGAAAAGGGTTTGTATCTTGATGTTGATAAACTTGATGTGCAAAAGGAAGTTATGGAACCGTCAAAGAAGTGCTGGGCAGAACGTAGCCAAAACAACAAGAAAGATAAAACAGATATTGCTGAAAATGAGGAAGAGCCACAAGCAGAAGAAAAGATCAAAGATGATTTTAAGGAATCTCTGCTTACCGCTATAGCGAAAATGTCTTCCAAAAAGTTCGAAGCCTTTTCGAGAGCTTTACTGAACCGTATGGGCGTCGAATTTACCGAAAAAGGCGTTCAGGTAAGTAATGACGGCGGCATTGACGGCTATGGCTACCACACGGATGCCAATGATTTCAGAACAACAAGAGTTGTGATTCAGTGCAAAAGGTATAATGTTGCTCCCGTATCCGAACCGGAAATCAATCAATTCTTGGGAGCGATGAATAAGTATCAAGCTGACTATGGCGTGTTTATCACTAACGGAAGATTTACAAACGCTGCAAGAATCGCCGCAAGAGAAGGCTCTCCGATTACCCTGATTGACGGCAACGAATTGGTTAGGCTGGTTATTAAGTATGAGTTATACATAACACCTGTTAAAACCTATGTGTTAGATGAGTTTTACGACACAGAAGAATAAAATGGGATATCCGCTAATTATTGGAGGAGCAGTATGTTCTACAAAATGATAGAGAACAAGTGCAAAGAATGGTACGACTCAAAGCATTGCACGGTTCACAGTTTAATTGAATACATAACGAAAACTGGGCAAATGCGTGACGCCCAAATTGAGGCAATTAAAGTATATCTATTTCTTAAAATTGGTTGTGAATGTAAGCCGTTAGAATATTTGTTTCGATATGGCTGCTTTAATTCAATTAACTTGAACAATGTAGAGTTATCTACTTCTGCCCGTGAGTATTTGGAGGAAAATCCGGGTGCAACAGCGTTGTTTGAATATGCTTGCCTGACAAATGACAAGGGTGAACAGGTATCCGAAAAGCTGGAAAAGCAAATTAAAAACAATCCGTCAAGCATTGATTATGATGGATTTTTCCGCAATGTATTTTATGGGGTTTCTTATTCGGACTATCTATTCAGTCTTCCTATGGGCGCAGGCAAAACATATTTGATGGCAGCGTTCATCTATCTTGATTTATACTTTGCCCTCAACGAACCAACAAACCCTGCGTTTGCACATAACTTTATTATCTTTGCACCATCAGGATTGAAGTCCTCTGTTGTTCCGAGTCTCAAAACAATTCAAAACTTCGACCCCTCTTGGGTCATTCCGGAGCCTGCTGCAACCAACATTAGACGCATGATTTCTTTTGAAGTTTTGGATCAGGGAAAAACCGCAAAAAAGTCCAACAAAACCAAAAATCCGAATGTACAGAAAATTGCAAATCATCAGCCGCTTTCTGAGTTGTTTGGGATGGTTGCCGTTACAAACGCAGAAAAAGTAATCCTTGACCGAATTCAGGAGAAAAACGGTCAGATCAGCCTATTTGAAGAAAGCGATGATGAAAAGGACAGACAGGCAAATGAGCTTCGCAATTTAATCGGAAAATTACCCGCCCTATCCATTTTCATCGACGAGGTTCATCATGCCGTCAGCGATGAAATTAAGCTCCGTGCCGTCGTAACCAAATGGGCGCAAAATAGCACCGTAAATTCCGTCATTGGTTTTTCCGGTACGCCTTATCTTGAAAAAGTTGAAAAGTTTAAGGTTGTAGATTCTCTTTCTGTCGGCACAGCGGAAATCACAAACATTGTGTATTACTATCCGCTTATTAACGGCGTAGGAAACTTTTTAAAACGTCCGGTTGTTAAGATCACAGATATCGCAGAAAGCAGCCTGATTATAGAAAAAGGCATCCGAGAATTTCTGGATACATACAAAAACGCGATTTATTCAAATGGATTAACTGCTAAATTGGGCATTTACTGCAGCACTATCGAAAAACTGGAAGAAATCGTTTATCCGTTGGTCTCCCATATTATTGCCGAATACGGGCTTGGCACAGAGACCATTCTGAAATTCCACAAAGGGAACAAGCAATATAAGCAGCCGCTTGACAGTCAAATGCAATTTGATATGTTAGATAAACCCATTTCGAAAATCCGCATCGTTCTGCTTGCTCAAATTGGAAAAGAGGGATGGGATTGTCGTAGCCTTACTGGAATCATTCTCTCGCAAAAAGGGGACTGCTCCACCAATATGGTTTTGCAAACCTCTTGCCGTTGTCTGCGTCAAGTGATAAAAGGCAGTCCGGAAACCGCACTGATTTATCTAAATGAGAGCAACGCAGAAAAGCTAAATATGCAGCTTGAAAAGCAGCATCATATATCGCTCAAGGAGTTCTCTGCCGACAACAGAAAAACGCCGCTGAAGCGTTATGATCGCACAGCATATTTGAAACTGCCCAAAGTGGATTTCTATCAGCTGAAAATCAATTATGATACTCTGACTGTAGAAAAGGCGAATCCGGCAAAAGGGATCGCCGATTCAGCAGAATCCGCGCACATTGCCGACCGCATTGTCAAAACGACCGACCTTTCTATGGACAAGAGTAAAACCAGTATCAGTGTGGACGATACGGAATACGGCACGGAACCTTCAACTTTCCACTCTTGGATATATGGCATTATGAAAGGCGGTTTCGGAACACCTGCTGCCGACGACTTGACGGCTTATGAAAAAACGTTAAAAGATATTTATCTGAAAATTACATATGAAAAGAACGGTTCTCGGTATTATAGTTCCAAATATGACCGCAAATTGGTAGAAGCCAATATCCGAAAAGCCTTTTGTGACAAATTGGATTTTCACACCTCACAGGAATTGATTCCGGAAGAAGCAGAACTTTTAAATATTGCAAACTTTACACCGGAAGTTTATACTGAAAATCCAAAAGACTATTATCCCGAACAGAAGGTAGTAGAAAATATTGTTCTGGATGATAAAGGAAAACTCAAAACCGATCCTAAAATGGAGGAAACGATTCGTTATCTTGAAGGGAACGGAAACGCAGCCATGGCGGCGGCGCTCCGAGCGCAGAATGTTTCCCACAAAAACAAAGACCGTTCGTTTCATTATCTTCCTTACCATACCGATAGTGGTTTTGAGCAGACTTTTCTGAAAGAGGTTTTGTCTTTTGACGAGATAGAGCAGCTTGGTTTGGAAGTGTACTATAACGGCGACCGAGCCATGACGGAATTTAAAATCAAGTGCTATAAGCAAAACGCCGGCAAATGGAGCTATGTGGGCATGTATACGCCTGACTTCCTAATTATTAAGCGAAAAGACGGCAAAATTCACAAGGCGATTATTGCAGAAACCAAGGGCGAAATATATGCAAACGATCCGAGTTTCAAAGATAAGCGTAACTTTATGGAAACTGAATTTTCAAAAAAGAACAATGCTGCTTTTGGCTATGAGCGGTTTGATTATCTGTATTTGGATGATACACTGCCCGAAAAAGATCGTTTAACTCTGACACATAGAAAGGTGAAAAACTTCTTTGAATGCGACAGGTGATACTTTATGCCAATGATGGAACAGGGAATATATACAGATACAGGTGATAAGCCTTCTGAATTTGAGTCTTGCTATTATTTGAATTTTCAAATTACAAGTGCCCTGTATTCTTTAGCTTGTATTGACAATTATAAATCTGCAAGGCTCGATATTTTTGAATCGGAATCGCAGTATTTGCACTACTATACAGACCATCTACTCTATTCTATTGGGCAGATTAGCAGCCGCTTTGCAGAAAGTAAGAATGACCAACAAAATGAACGCGTGAAGTTAAATCGTTCAAACTTTCAATTCAGTAGCAAAGATTATCCCATATTAAGCAATAAAAAATACAGGAATACGATTGAGCACATCGATGAGTATAATCAATACGTAATCGAACGCTTCCATGGTGTTGGCGGATTCAATTTTATAGATGTTAGTGTAGATCCACAAATGATGTACCATGTTTTACAGAATAAACAGTCACACATATATACTTTGGATTTGATAGATAGGAAAATCTATATTCAAAGGAAAGAAAAAGAATTGATTTTGAATGTGGACGAATTAAAAACAGAATTAACTCGATTGCGAAATAGTGTAAATTCATTCTACAACGCAATCAAAAATAGTCCATTTCAGGGAGGATACTGCAATGCCGATTAAATATGTACCGTTTATCCCCGAGCCAATTGAAGGACAGGCTGTGCTGGGCAATTTTAACCGAATTCTGAAATACAAAGGCTCTGATGAAACCTCCATGATTTTGGAGCGTGGTATGCCTTTATATGAAATGGAAAAGCAGGAAACCGTGGGCGAAAACAAAGGCCACAATATGGTTATCCGTGGAGAATGTGTTTCTGCCTGCGCTTACCTCAAAGAACAGGGTATTCAGGTTGACCTTGTGTACATTGATCCGCCCTTTGCCAGTGGTGCAGATTATGCGAAGAAAGTATATATTCGTCGTAATCCTAAGGCAGCAGAAGCTATTGCACAAGCAGAGCAGGAACTGGATATTGACGAACTGAAAGCCTTTGAGGAAAAAATGTACGGCGATGTGTGGGATAAAGAGAAGTACCTCAGCTGGATGTGGGAAAACTTAATGGCGATCAAAAGCATAATGGCGCCAAATGCAACTATTTTTGTTCATCTTGATTTTAATATTTCTCATTATATAAAAATATTACTGGATGAAATTTTCGGAGATACAGGATTCCTAAATAATATCGTATGGTGCTATCAGACAAGACAATTTAGTAAGAAATACTTTAACCGAAAACACCATGATATATTTTGGTATGCTAATAATCCTGACGAATACATCTTTAATTGGAATGTTTCGGGCGTACTACAAGAATATTCTGAAGCAACAATAAAAAAGTACAAATTGCATGATGAAAATGGTTATTATAGACTGTGTGGAAGGGGCATTGAAGGAAGCCCAATTAAAGGTGCGAAAGATGTTGATCCTCAATGGGAGATAGATCATCCAGAATTAGTTGTACGAGATTATCTTAGTGAAGGATTTGCACCATCAGACTATTGGATGATTGATATTGTTAATCAAGCAGCTACAGAACGAACAGATTACAATACACAAAAGCCAGAGGCTCTTTTAGAACGTATCATTAAAGCTTCCTCAAACGAAAATATGCTTGTTGCCGACTTCTTCGGCGGCAGCGGCGTGACAGCCGCTGTTGCCAACAAACTCGGTCGTCGGTTTATCCATTGCGACATCGGTTTAAATTCTATCCAAACCGCCCGTGATCGCCTTGTTTCAGACGGTGCGGAGTTTGATGTGCTGGAAATCAAAGACGGCGTTCAGCTTTACCGCAATCCTGTTCAGACCATGGATAAAATAAAATCGCTGATCCCGGGACTGAAAAACGAAGATTCGCTTAACTCTTTTTGGGAAGGTGCTATTTCCGACAGTAAGTATGGCACAATTCCCGTTTATGTGCCGAATTTGATGGACAGCAGTTCAAAGTTGCTTGATAAGGTCACGATGAACCGCATTATTCATCAGGCGATTCCTGACTTGGACAGTAGCATCAAAAAAGTAATCGTCTATTACATAGACATCACCGATGAAGCGGAAATTCAGAAATTTATCAAGGAAGACGACAGCACAATGGTTGAAATCGAGCTGCGTGATCTGAAAACCGTACTGGACGATGTTGTTATCGGAGATCATGTCGAATTGCACGCCGAGGAAACACACGATGTGTTGTTTGACGGCTGGGCTGTATTCATTGATGCTTTTATGAGCGACCGTGTTTTTTCCAAAATTCAGGAGTTCAATCAAAAAGCGCTTCTCAATTCCTCTGCAAAGAAGCCTTATAAGCCGATTGAGATCAGTGAAAATGGATTGGAACTCATTGAGTTTCTAAGCGTAGATTGCACAGCTGCTGACGGCGTATGGCATTCCGACAGCGAAATCAAAATCGACAAAAACGGTTATGTCATTCGCAGCGGCGAAAAAACTAAAAAGTTTTGGGACGGATGCATCCGTAGCGAAAAAAAGCCGCTCCGCCTGAAAATCCGCAACATCTGTGGCGACGAAACGGTGTGGAAGATAAATTGAAAAAGATTATATAAAATGCCTTGACCAACTGAGAAATGGCATTATCGAAGCTACTCTTAAGACATTTCTTGCAACCAAAACGGTTGTATTTGTCGGTTTCTCATTTGGTGGTGAAGATTTTAATCAGATTATTGATTATTTGAGAAAAGAGTTGGGTGCCATATACCCTCATATTTATTTTGTTACATTAGACACCTCGCTCAAAGATAGATTAAAATACCAAAACTCTACTGCCATTACAGCGGTTTAGGCTTTCAAAAAAGAATTGGATAGGGTTTCTACTATGAAAAGTAAATATCATCGTTTTGCAAAAAAAGTCGATGAAAAATGCGGCAAAGGTATGGTAGTACACCATCCGCCCCTTTGAAATGTAGCAAAGAGAAAAGGGGAGACTGTGAGTTCGACACATAAACACTATAAATATGAATATCTAACTTCTCGTTGGGGCGGCATGAAATTGCGCAAAGAAATGGGCCCCCGTATTGAACATGGCTTTCTGGATTTCTTAAAGAAAAACAGAAACTAATGAATTGCTGAAAGATAGAGATAATTGCAAAAAATTTTATCGAGAAAAGTATGACAGTACATCTTCACATTATCTACACTATTCTCCGACTGTGTCCGATGAACATAAGTATCTACAAATGCTTACTATTTGACGAAAAATCCGTTATACTAAATTGTAACCGCATTTTTGTTCCAAATCGCCGACAGAAGAAAATAAAATCCGACTTCTATTGACATAAATTAAGGATTAAGCTATAATTGTATAATTAAACAGACAGTAAAATTTGCTTAAAAAAAGACGCTTATTTTTCTTTTTCACAATAATATTCGCTGTTTTACCAGTGTCTTTGATTCTATAGATTATTAAAATAAAAAATATCCACTTTTTTATTGCGATTTTTTCAGAACTTTGTGGGAATTCTTTATAGAAAGAAGATCCTTATGTTTTGATTTGGCGTTCTTCCGGTGGATATTTTTTATTGGCCTTTTAGGAATTGTTAGAACTCAAATTTCCTTTGTTTTACAAAGCTGGAATCAGATTCTTTTTATCCTGCGATTTCCTATGGGAAAGCGGTTGACAACATATGATTGCCCGAGTAGAATATACAAAGGATCCGAAATTTGTCGAACGCAAGCCGGTTTGTCTTTTGGAAAAGCAGCGAAATTCCCGCCGTGGTCGGTTGATTTTGCATAGGTTTTGCCCAAAACCTCGACTTCATAAATTTAAAGAAATCAAGGAGGAGATCGGATGGCATTGAAAGAGGCGCTTCAGCGCGGTTCTATTCAATCATCTCCGTATCAAAAGCAAGGAAACGTAAAAAACTCAGATCAGCTTCACATGTTTTCAGAAAATCAAAAAGCCTATTTCGTGGTAAAACGGTCATTGGATATTGTACTATCCTTTTTATTGCTAGCGGTGCTCAGCCCTATCTTTATCATATGTGCGCTGGCAATTAAGCTGGAATCCTCTGGCTCTGTCATTTTCCGTCAGGAACGGGTAGGCAGAGGCGGCGAGCCGTTTCGCGTTTATAAATTCCGTACCATGTATAAACATACGCCTAATAACGTTGCCACGAATCAGTTTAAAAACCCCGGCCACTACATTACAAAAGTCGGAAAAATTCTTCGTGTCACCAGTTTGGATGAGCTTCCTCAATTGCTCAACGTCTTAAAAGGAGAAATGAGCCTTGTTGGGCCTCGCCCTTTAATCCTAGCGGAAGAAAAGATCCATTCACAGCGTTTAAAAAGAGGCGTATACAGTCTTCGCCCCGGCGTAACCGGATATGCCCAAGTAAACGGCAGAGATCTGGTCGATGAGGAAAGCAAGGTAAATTTAGATACGGAATATCTCATGCATATTTCCTTCTTTCTGGATCTCAAGATATTATTAAAAACCGTTGCTGTGGTTTTCAGCAGAAAAGATTACCAGGAGGGCTGTGTGGAAAACGCGGATGCTGTAACAGCTAATAAGCCTGAAGACGCCAATGCCGCTTAAAAAAATTTTTCAGCGGCATTTTAATATAATCCGCTTTTTCATACGGCATACCGCACAGATTAAAAAGCCTCTCTTGTATTCAAAAGCAAGAGAGGCTTTTCTTTGCTTTATAAATTGATAAAAAAGCATTTACAAATTCCTACTGGCCGCCCCCTAAAAAGCATAAAGCAAAAATTTTTCCACAAAGGAAGGAAGAAATAAACGAAACAGACGGTTAGGCAAACCCGCAGAGAAAGCTTTACTGTATCATTTTATTAGCCGAAACGGCATGAGATCCGTTCTATGCTGTTCTTTCCAGCACAAGATTCAACCCTTCAAACGGGAATCCGCAGGGAACCCTCATGCAAGGGTTCGGAGCCTTTCCCGCATTAAAAAAGAGGCTTCCTTTAAAGCCTTGGCTTTCTGCTCCAAATCTGAGCCGTCAAAAGCAGAAGCCGGACCTGAGGCGCTGAAAGCAGCGACCTGGCTGCTTTCCGGCAGCAGCACAGGCACGCCCACACATTTCACGCCATACTCATGTTCCTCGTTATCCACGCTAAAGCCTTTTTCTCGAATCAAGGCGGCTTCCTGTCTCAGCTGGTCCGGCTCGGTTATGGTATATCGTGTAAAGGTGTGAAAGGAAACTGATTGCGTAAGATAAGCCTCCAGTTCTTCCGAAGGCATAAACGCCATCATCACCTTTCCCAGCGACGTACAATACAGCGGCGCGGTTTCGCCAATAATGGTCCGATAGGGAAAATGATTGTCCTTTTTATGCGGGTAGGCGCTGCAAAGGTAAAAGACCTTTTGCCCTCGCAAAACGGCAAAATATGTAATGGCCCCCAATTCATTGGAAACCTCCTTCATAATGTCATACAACACGCGCTGATACCCTAAATTTTCATTAATCAAATAGGAAAACTCCAGCAGCTTCAACCCCAGGCGGTATTTCCCGGTAGCCTTGTTCTTTTCCAGATATCCATGCTGTTCAAAGGTTGCCACAATATTAAACACATTGCTTTTATGCAGCTCCAGGATTCTAGCGAGCTCCGTGATCCCCAGCTCAGGGGTGACGGAGCCAAAGCACTCTAAAAGCTTCAGAGCCTTGTCCAGAGATTTCATTTTCGGCTGTTCCGTATTGTCTTTTTCCAACTTGATCACCCCATATACCTTCTCGCGCCCGGCAGGCAAATTCTCAGAGACGCAGGAATATTCTAACACAACTCCTGGAAATTCGCAAAGAACTTCAATAACAGGATTTCAGGATTTTTTCAACAGTACCTTTTTATTATATTTTATGGACCACAGCCGATTTATTTTAAACAGCGGGAAAAGGGCGGCGCGGTAAAAAGCAAGAACAGCAGAAAACCGAATCAAACGCCTGTCGTTCGTCATAATAAAAACCACAGTTGGTATTTCTTGAACTGAAACAGCTTTCCCTAGCGTCTCCGATAGTTCGGACAAGCCTGCGGTTTCCCTTCCCATAAAAAAGCTCCGGGATGGAAGCGACGCTTCCGCCCCGGAGTTTTTGTTTTGCTCCCGTTTATTCATTATGCACTGCTGTTTGGCCGTCAACGGGAACACCAGCCCCAGAATCCATATCCCCCGTTAAGAGCATCTATGAGCGGGAAAGAGAGCTTGACTGGGCAAGCCGGGAACAATCCGGCCCCTTTCCCGGCTTGTTCTCGGCAGAAAAACCAGCCTGCCCCCCGGAATATCTCCGACAGCCAGTTCTGTTTGCAGAAGGCTTCTCTGGTTCTTAGGTGCTTAAATTAGGTGTTTACCACCGGTTAAAGCCGCGCATCGTCAGCACCTGGCTGCTGACGCCCTGGGAAAGCTCGGACACTAAAAACAGAGCGCCGTTGGCCACCGTATCCGGGGAAAACAGATCCCCGCCCGCTTTTAAAATAAATTCCCTCGCCGCGGATTTCTGGAACATTTCCGTATCTACCGGGCCGGGACAAATCACATTAACCCGGATTCCGTTAGGCCGCTGCTCATCGCCCAGGGCCTGGCTCAGGCAGAGCAGCGCTGCCTTAGAGGCGGAATAAGCGGAGCTGCCCGGCAGTCCCCGGAGAGCCGCTCCGGAGGCGATGGAGCAGATATTTCCGCATTTATTTTGGATCATGATCGGCAGAACCGCTTTAATCATCAGCACTACCGAGCGGAGATTGACCTCCATGATTTTATCAAAGGTTTCCATGGACATTTCATTCAGGGGCATTTCCCGGGAGATTCCGGCGCAATTCATTAAAATATCCACTGTGCCGAATTTCCGCACTACAGTATCTACCGTATCCATTACCAAGTCTTCCACCGTTAGATCCGCCGCGATCGCCTCCACCTTGGTTCCAAACGCCTCTACCTCAGCCTTGGATTCCTTCAGTTCCTTTTCCAGAATATCCAGCATTACGACATCAGCGCCCTCCCGGGCGAATTTCAATGCCACTGCCTTTCCGATGCCCCTAGCCGCTCCCGTCACGATAGCGGTTTTTCCCACTAAAAGCTTTTCCATTGTCTCCAACCCTTTCTGATGATAAAATTTTCCGCCGCACCCAAAGGGGCGGTTACCCTTTTATGTCACAGCGGCGGCTTCCGCTGCTTCAGCCCATTTATTGTTCTTCAATACGGAACATTGTTCTTTTTTATATTTATTATAAAAGCCGCACAAAAAAAAGTCAATCATAACAGCTCTTTGGTAAAGTCCCTTGAGAAAAATCAGGAGACGGCCGGCCTGAATCCGTTCGCCTTTTTCGGTACGCAAAGGGGATCTGGTATTTACTTTTTAGCATATTCGGAGTAAAATAAAGATGCAAAAAAACGTTTTAAATCGTAAAAGGGGGATTTGCTGTGAGAATTTTTATGGTGTCCGATATCGAAGGGTTAACCGGCGTTTATCATTGGGCCCAGACAAAGCCAGGCAACCCCGCCTATGACGAAGCCCGCGAGCTTCTGATGGGCGACTTGCTGGCGGCGGTGGAAGGCGCCCATGACGGCGGCGCCGATGAGATTGTCGTTTATGACATGCACGAAAGCGGACGCAATATCTTTACCGACCGCCTGCCCGCTTATGTGCGCCATATCGCAGGCAAGCCTCCTGTTTTGACCGAGGAGTTTCGCATGGGTAAAAGCTATGGCGGCTTGTTCATGCTTGGCAACCATGCGATGCCCTTCACAAGGGATTCCGTGCTCTGCCACGCCTACTGGCTTTCCGACGGCATGTTTACCGTTAACGGCATCGATGTTGGTGAAATCGGTATGGAAGCTTTGATCGCCGGCCAATACGGCGTCCCCTTGCTTCTGGTTACCGGCGATCTGGCGGCGAAAAAGGAAGCCCTGGCTCTCTCCCCAGACACCCGCTGCGCCGTAGTGAAGGAATCCTCCGGCTACCGGAACACCGCCGTGTGTTATCCCGCCTGTGAAACACAGGAGGAAATTTACCGTCAGGCCAGAGACGCGGTAAAGCACGCCTCTGAAATCGCTCCTGTAACGCTTCAGGCGCCTTACACCTTAAGGTTTACTTTCCGGGGCCAGGTTCGGCCTGAAATAAAGGCCTTGCCGGGCATTGCCGCCATAGACGACAAAACCTATGAGCTGAAAGGCGGCGACCTGCATAAGATGTGGGAGCTGGTAAACGACGCCTGCTGCAACTGGCTGGATGTTTAGCTTTGAGAAAAATCCGCCTCTAAAGAGGCAATTGAGGTGATAGCTTGTATCAAATTCAATTTTCCCGGGGCTTAGACGCTCTGCCCCTGGCCAAGGAGCTTCGAAGGAAGGTCTTCATAACCGAGCAGGGCTTCCAAAATGAGTTTGACGACATTGACCGCACCGCTTGGCACGTGCTGATCTCTGAAGGCGGCTTTCCCTGCGGAACCGGACGAGTGTTCGAAACGCCGGCCGGCTCAGGCTGCTACCACCTGGGAAGAATCGCGGTGGAAAGGGATTATCGAAAACAGCACATTGGCTCTCTGGTTTTGAAAAAGCTGGAAGAAAAGGCCAGGGAGCTGGGCGCCAGGGAGCTTCAGCTTTCCGCCCAGGTGCAGGCCCAGGGATTTTATGAGAAAAACGGTTACCAGGCCTTTGGCTCCACTTATCCCGATGAGCATGTTCCCCACATTTCTATGAAAAAGAAGGTTTAATCGTTTACACAAAACACAGCAAAATTGGACAATTCAGGCTGGCTTTTGGTCCTGCCGTTTTGTCCGATTTTGCTGTGCTTTCTTTTTCTCTCTCATCCTGATTTTTCCTAGTAAATACGGTCAAAATTCCTACTTAAATCCTGTGGGATTTGTCAATTGAAAATTAAGGGAGGATGTTTTATAATTCGCTTGTAAACGATTACAGAAAGGTGACGTTTATGCTGACGATTAAAGAGGTCGCTCAAGCGGCAAACGTATCTGTTGCCACCGTTTCCAGGGTGCTGAACCACGATAAGCGCGTCGCTCTAAAGACAAAGGAGCATGTATTAAGAGTGGTCAAGGAGCTGGATTATACCCCTAACACGCTGGGCCGGAATCTTCGGGTCAGCGCAACCAAAAAAATCCTGGTGCTTCTGCCGTCGGTTCTCAACCAGTTTTTTTCCAGCGTCATGCAGGGAATCGAGGAAAGCGTTCAGGCCAGAGGCTATCAGGTGATGATGTCCACCACCAGAAGCGACCCTCAGATTGAGCAAAGCTACATAGAGTTTCTATACAACAAGAGTATTGACGGAATTATCTTTTTTAATTCTGAGCAGACGCCGGAGGCCATTGACCGGCTTTCAAAAAAATATCCTATCACCTTCTGCATCAGCAGTCTGGAGGGAGCCAAAGCCTCGGCGGTGACTATCGACAACGTGAGAGCGGCTTATGACGCGGTATCCTCTCTGATACAGGCGGGGCACCGAAAGATCGCCTTGGTATATGAGCCGGAGGCCTCTCACGGAAAGCTCAGGGGCCAGGGCTACAAAAGGGCGTTAGCCCAATTCGGCCTGCCGATTCGTCCCGAGTATTTGCAGCCGTGCGATTCCTCCTTCGATTCCGGCGCGGAGGCCTGCGGGCGGCTGATGGCTCTTTCCGATCCGCCCACCGCCATTTTTGCTATTTCCGACGTGATTGCGGCCGGCGTGGTTCAGCGGCTCCTGCGTCTCCAAAAAATCCCCGGCAGAGACGTGGATGTGTTTGGTTTTGACAACACGGACATCTCCCGGATGATTACCCCGACCTTGAGCACGATACAGCAGCCCGGCTATCTGATGGGAAAGCTGGCAACTGAGCTGCTGTTTGAAAAAATGGAGGATTTAACCGCTCCCAGCAAGACCATCTTTGTACCTCACGAGTTAATTTTCCGGGAAACCACCCGAAAAGCTGTAAAACCAGAGGAGGAAGGCACATGAAGCTAGGCGTTTTCACCGCGATCCTAGACCATCAGCTCTTGGAAACGGCGCTGGATTATTTGCAGGGCCTTGGCGTCCAGGCGGTAGAGCTGGGCTGCGGCGGCACCGCCGGACATTCCCACGCCAACCCGGAGATTCTTTTGAATGACGCCGGCGCTCTGCGGGAATTTCAGCGGACCATTGACAGACACCACATGGAAATCAGCGCCTTAAGCTGTCATGGCAATCCGGTCCATCCCAATCCTGAGACGGCCCAGGCCTATGATAAAACCATACGGGACACGATCCTGCTGGCCCAGCGGCTGGGGCTCCGCCGAATCAACACCTTTTCCGGCTGCCCCGGCAGCGATCCTGACGCCCACTATCCCAACTGGGTCACCTGTCCCTGGCCGGAGGATTTTCAGGAGGTTCTGGACTACCAATGGAACCAGGTCCTCATTCCCTATTGGCGGGAAACGGCGGCCTTCGCCGCTGAGCACGGCGTTACTCAAATCGCTTTGGAAATGCATCCGGGCTTCTGCGTCTACCATACAGAGTCGCTCCTGCGCCTGCGCCGCGCCGTGGGAGAGCAGATCGGCGCCAATTTGGATCCCAGCCATCTGATCTGGCAGGGCATGGATCCTATCGCGGTAATCCGGGCCTTAAAGGGCGCGATTTTTCATTTTCACGCCAAGGATACTAAAATTGATCCTTACAATACGGCGGTCAACGGCGTGCTGGACACCAAGCCTTACCGGGAACAGGAAACGCGGTCCTGGAACTTCCGAAGCGTTGGCTACGGCAACGGCCCGCTGTATTGGAAAGATATGATCAGCAATCTGCGGCTGGCAGGCTATGACCACGTGATCAGCGTGGAGCATGAGGACGGTTTAATGAGCCGGTCGGAGGGGTTAGCCAAGGCCTGCGGATTTCTAAAAGACATTATTATTCAAGAAAAGGTGGGTATGACACAATGATTGCAAAATGCGGCACTGTTATCATTGGGTATGGCGGCATGGGGGGCTGGCATACTCAGCAGCTTAAAACCATGGAGGAAATTAACCTTCTGGGAGTGTACGACATTCTTCCCGGCAGAAACCTGCTGGCGGAGGAAAAGGGGCTTCACGCTTACAGCTCCTTTGAGGAGGTGCTCAACGATCCCCAGGTAGACCTGGTGACTGTGGCGATTCCCAATGATCAGCACCGGGATGTGTGCATCCAGGCGATGGAAGCCGGTAAAAACGTTATCTGTGAAAAGCCGGTAGCCTTGAACAGCCGGCAGCTCCAGGATATGATCGACGCTTCTAAGAAAAACGGAGTTTTGTTTACCGTCCATCAAAACCGCCGGTGGGATGAGGATTTCCTCACTATGAAAAAAATCTACGACGAGGGCACTTTGGGCCCTGTGTTCAATATCGAGACCAGAGTCCACGGCTCCCGCGGGATTCCCGGCGATTGGCGCAACGCCAAGGTGCACGGCGGCGGCATGGTGCTGGATTGGGGCGTCCATATGCTGGACCAGATCATGATGATGGTTGAGAAACCCCTGCGCTCCGTTTACGCTATTTTATCCCATGTGACCAACGACGATGTGGACGACGGCTTCAAAATCTTCCTGGATTTTGAGGGCGGGCTCAACGTCCAGGTCGAGGTAGGCACCAGCAATTTCATCAATCTGCCCCGCTGGTATATGCAGGGAAACAACGGCACCGCTGTTATGCCCGACTGGTTCGCGGAAAACGGCAGGATCGTCATGGTATCCGATTGGGAAAACCGGGACGCGGTTCCCGTCGTGACCGCCGCCGGTCTGACCAAGACCATGGCTCCCCGGACGGACGACACCATTTTAGAATATCCCCTGCCGGTCCTGCACTCCGACGTAAGGGACTTCTACCGCAACGTGGCTAAGGCCATTCGCGGAGAGGAGGCCCAGCTTGTCACCCATGAGCAGGTGATGAAGGTTATGAAAGTGATGGAAGCGGCGTTTCGTTCAGCTGACACCAACCAAGTTGTTACAGATATTTTTTGATCCACTCTCTCAAAGGGGCGGCGCGGGATTCGCGCCGCCCCTTCCCCTTTTTCATCTCAAGCAAAAAAGGCCGGTCCTGCACAGCAGCATCATTGCTTCCGCCTTTCTTGAGCCGATCAAACCGTTTTCTCACCGAGAGGCCGGCTTTCCAGCCGCCCGGTTCCGCTTTTGCTTTTCCTTTGGCTCGCTGGAAAGCCGTTTTTCAGAAAACAATCGAAAAGGCCAGCGGAAAGGCCTGAGAAAAGGCCAAAAAAGCGTGGCGTTTTTTTTACTTTTATGGTATTCTAAAGATTAGGACTATCTCGTTTTATCTTGGTCCAATCTGATAACGAAACAGGTGATCGCTTGCCCGCTGCCGCTAGAATCAGCCGGAAGGGCCGCATCCATCTGATGGATGAAATCCGGGGCCTTTGCGTTCTGCTGATGATTTTTTATCACGCCTTTTATACCATGTCCATGCTGTTCCATTGGGAGCTTGGAACCAAGCTGCTGGTGTTCTTCTCTCCGGCGGAGCCTTTTTTCGCCGGGCTTTTTATCCTCATTTCGGGAATTTCCAGCCAGCTTTCCCACAGCAATCTGATCCGGGGACTGAAGCTTCTGGGCGTGGCGCTGGCGCTGACCCTGGTGACCTATTTTATCATTCCCAGCGAGCTGATCGTATTCGGGATCCTGCATATGCTGTCGGTCTGCATGATCGTCTTCGGCCTGGGGCAGAAGCTTTGGGACAGGATTCCCCTGATCTTGGGCCTGGCCGTCTGCGCGGTGCTTTTCTTAATCACCATGCCGGTATCCGACGGATACCTCGGCCTGCCCGGCACTCTGGCGTGGAAAATTCCAGCCGGGTGGTATGAATTCGGCTGGCTGTTCCCTCTGGGCATCCATCGCGCCGATTTCTTTTCCGCCGACTATTTCCCTCTGTTCCCCTGGATTTTTCTCTTTTTCTGCGGCACCTACATCGGCCGCTGGGCCAGGAACGGCAAGTTCCCGGACTTCACCTATCGGCTGCGGTTTACATCTTTGAGCTGGATGGGCCGCCATGCCCTGATTTTATATCTTATCCACCAGCCGCTGATCTTCGGCGTGTGCACTTTGATTTCCTGGATCATTTCCCTTTAGCCGGATTGGCTCCGCGCCTCGCGGCTCGACTGCAATTATATCGTTACCTATTGCTTAGGAGGACTCAGCTATGGATTTTACCACCGTACTCTGCGATCAATTTCACTTACAGCCCTGGCAGGTGAACAATGTTATCCAGCTTCTGGATGAGGGAAACACCATCCCCTTTATCGCCCGTTACCGCAAGGAAGCCCACGGCACCCTTGATGACCAGGTGATCCGGGAGCTCAGCGAACGCCTGGACTACTTAAGAAACCTGCAAAAAAGAAAAGAGGAGGTCGGCGAGGCCATCGCCGCCCAGGAAGCTATGACCGGGGAGCTCCAGGCCGCCCTGGACGCCGCCGCCACGCTGGCGGAGGTAGAGGACATTTACCGGCCTTACCGGCCTAAACGGATGACCCGTGCCACCAAGGCGAAGGAACGGGGACTGGAGCCTTTAGCCCAGCGGATCTATGCCCAGGAAAAGGATTCTCCCTATCCCATCGATATGGCGGCGGAATTTGTCAACCCGGAAAAGGAAGTGGAAACCCCGGAGGACGCTTTATCCGGCGCCCTGGACATTATCGCGGAGGAAATCTCCGACGACGCGGGCATCCGCCGGCGCCTCAGGGTGATCGCCCTGTCACAGGGCGTAGTCGTATCCAGGGCGGCGAAGCCTGATGAGGATTCGGTTTACTCTCAATATTACGATTACCGGGAGCCGGCGGCAAAAATCGCCGGCCACCGGGTCTTGGCCATCGACCGGGGAGAACGGGAAGAATTTTTAAAGGTTTCTCTTGAACTGGACCAGGACAAGGCCATGAATATCGTCAATTCCGTGGCGCTCAAAGGGCCTTCCCCCTGCTATGAGGCGGTCTCGGAGGCCGCCCAGGACGCCTACACCCGCCTGATCTTTCCGTCGGTGGAACGGGAGCTGCGCTCTACCCTGTCGGAGAACGCCCAGGAGGCCGCCATTAAGGTATTCAGCGTGAATCTGAGAAACCTTTTGATGCAGCCGCCTGTCAAGGGCAAGGTGGCGATGGGCCTTGACCCGGGCTACCGCACCGGCTGCAAGGTAGCGGTGGTGGACGCCACCGGCCGGGTACTGGATACCGGCGTCATTTATCCCACACATTCCCAGTCCCGGGTTCAGGAGGCCAAAGCCCTGGTATCCCGGATGATTCAGAAATACCAGGTGGAGGTCATCGCCATCGGCAACGGCACCGCCTCTAAGGAAACGGAAATGTTCACCGCGGAGGTGCTGTCGAACCTTCCCCAGCAGGACAAGGAACGCTGCGCCTATATGGTGGTCAGCGAGGCCGGCGCGTCGGTATATTCCGCCTCCAAGCTTGCGGCGGAGGAATTTCCTCAGTTCGACCTGACCCTGCGGAGCGCCGTCTCCATCGCCCGCCGGCTTCAGGACCCTCTGGCGGAGCTGGTAAAAATCGATCCCAAGGCCATCGGCGTGGGGCAGTATCAGCACGACATGCCCAAAAAGCGGCTGGATGAAGCCTTGGGCGGCGTGGTGGAGGACTGCGTCAACAACGTAGGCGTGGATCTGAACACCGCCTCCCCCTCCCTGCTGGAGCGCATCTCCGGCCTGAGCGCCGCAGTCTCGAAAAACATCGTCAAGTACCGGGAGGAAAACGGGGCCTTTACCAGCCGGAACGAGCTGAAAAAGGTCAACAAGCTGGGGCCAAAGGCATTCGTCCAGTGCGCCGGTTTTCTGCGGGTGCCGGAAAGCAAAAACGTGCTGGACAACACAGGCGTCCATCCCGAATCCTACGGTGCCGCCAAGGAGCTTTTAAAGCTGTGCGGCTTTGGAGAGGATGACGTGAAAAACGGCAGCTTGTCCGGCCTGGCAGACAAGGTGGCGGCCTTAGGGGAGGAATCGGTGGCTCAGCAGATCGGCGTAGGTGTGCCGACCCTCCAGGATATCGTTAAGGAGCTCCTAAAACCTGGACGGGACCCCAGAGACGAGCTGCCGCCCCCCTTGCTCCGCACCGATATTTTGGAACTGAAAGACCTGAAGCCCGGCATGGAGCTTACCGGCACGGTACGCAACGTGATCGATTTCGGCGCCTTTGTGGATATCGGCGTCCACCAGGACGGGCTGGTACACATCTCTCAAATCTGCAATAAATATATCAAGCACCCCAGCGAGGTGCTTAAGGTCGGGGACATCGTCAAGGTCTGGGTTCTCAATGCAGACCCGGTTAAAAAACGGATCGGCTTGACCATGAAAGAGCCGAAGCAATAAGCCGGCCCTGTTTTCTTACCGGCCAGCCTTGTTTTTCCGGCGGAGAAAGCAAGAGACAAAACGGCAGGCTGGGTTTGGCGTCCCGCCTTTTCCAGTATATCGCAAAAGGCGGGCAGGCCGCTGGGCCTCATTTGAGCCGTGACAAGCAGCTCTTTCCGGCGGCAGGGGGCTGCCTGCGGCCGATAGGAACAGAAAAGCTTTGAATAAAGCGTAAATTTTTCAGCGTCCGGGAGTAAATTCCTTTTCTTTGGTTGCTTCCGCCCCGGAAAATCACTATAATAGAAATCAGTAATAACTCGAAAGGTCGTTTTACCATATGAAGCTAGGTATTGTCGGTTTGCCTAACGTGGGCAAGTCCACCCTTTTTAACGCGATTACCAACGCCGGCGCCCAATCGGCCAACTATCCCTTTTGCACCATTGAACCCAATGTAGGCGTCGTGGCGGTGCCGGATCCGCGGCTGGACAAGCTGGCGGAGCTTTACCATCCGGTGAAGGTGACCCCGGCTGTGATTGAATTTGTGGATATCGCCGGTCTGGTAAAGGGCGCCTCCAAGGGCGAGGGCCTGGGCAATAAGTTCCTTTCCAACATCCGGGAGGTGGACGCTATCGTCCACGTGGTCCGCTGCTTTGAAAATGACGATATCGTTCATGTAGAGGGCAGCATTGATCCCGCCCGGGACATCGAGACGATCAACCTGGAGCTGATCCTCTCCGACATCGAGATGCTGGACCGCCGCATGGACAAAACGCTGAAAATGATAAAGGCGGATAAAAAATACCAGGGAGAGTATGACTTCTTTCAGCGGGTAAAGGATACCTTAAACCAGGGCAGGCCCGCCCGCTCTGTGGAGTGTAACGAGGAGGAAGGCGAGTGGCTTTCTTCCGTGGCGCTGCTGACCAACAAGCCTATCATTTACGCCGCCAATATGAGCGAGGATGATTTTAAAAACGGCATTGAGGGGAACCCCTACTATAAGGTGGTGGCGGACATCGCCGCTTCTGAGCATGCCGGCGTGCTGCCGATCTGCGCGGAAATCGAGGCGGAGATCGCCGGAATGGAGCCGGAGGAAAAGGAACTGTTCCTCAGCGATATGGGGCTGACAGAGTCCGGCCTGGACCGGCTGATCCGGGCCTGCTATTCTTTACTGGGACTGATTTCCTATCTGACCGCCGGACAGCCGGAGGTTCGGGCCTGGACCATTAAGAAAGGCACAAAGGCTCCCCAGGCCGCCGGCAAAATTCATTCCGATTTTGAGCGCGGCTTTATCCGGGCGGAGGTCATCGGCTATCAGGAGCTTCTAGCCAACGGCTCTATAGCCGCCGCTAAGGAGAAGGGACTGGTTCGTTCCGAGGGCAAGGAATACGTCATGCAGGATGGCGACGTGGTTCTGTTCCGGTTTAACGTATAAGGAGTGACAACATGGAAAACGAAGTGAAATGCGTAAGAACCCTGCCGGATGATTATACTCCGGTTTACCTTATCGACCGCCGCAGTCCGGGACCGATGGCGGTAATTCTGTTCGTGGCCGCTTTTTTTATCGATATTCTGCTGGTCGCTTTCCCCATCGTTTTAGGCGGCGTGGAATTCACTCTGGCGGTACCCGGCCTGATCGACACCCCCAAGCAGTTGGCCTTCCTGGCCGCGGTTCTGCTTGGGATGCTGCTGATGTGGAACCTCCACGAGCTGGTCCGTTTGATTTACTGCGCCGTGGTTTCCAAGGGGAAACGCTTAAAATACCGTTTTCGCCCCATGGCTCCGGTAGCCAGCATCAAAGAATTTTACTGGACCAAAAAGACCTTTTATGTTTATTTGCTCCTGCCGCCCGTTCTGTTCACCGCCGGCTTTTTTATCGGCATGGCCTGCACCGGCTCCGGCCCTTTTTTCTGGATGTTCCTGCTGTTCCAGCTTCCCAGCCTGCTGGCCTGCTATCATCCGGTGAACGACGCCATGGCTCTTCATAACCTGCCGGACAATGTGCTGATTTACCGTGAGGGCTGGCAGATGAAGTTTTACGCCCCGGAAGGCACAAAAACCAATATTAAGGTGTATAAGCCCAAGCCCAAGAAAAAAAGATAATAAAAAAAGCTGTAAGGCATTCAGAACTTAGTTTGCCTTACAGCTTTTCTCTTTTCCGTGATATTGGATAAGCTAATCCCGCTGGTATGCCTATCTCAATGACAAGCCCTTCACAGCCTGAATTATATTCTTTTAAACATCATCTCAAGGCCAGCGCCCCTTTATAGATATCGCCCTTTTTCAGCCCGGTCTGCTGGGAAGCTGTTTTTGCCGCCTCAGACGCGGACATCCCTTGCTCCCGCATTAGCCCGGCGGCGATTTCCACCGCCTGCTCCAGGGTGTACCCCTCCTGGAGCTCCTCTGGCTTGGCCCCCTCGATGACCAGAACAAATTCTCCCTTGATGTTCCCCTCGGAATACCGGGCCGCCGCCGCCTTTAACGTGGTGCGTATGACCTCCTCGTGGATCTTCGTCAGCTCATGCACCACCGCAATCCTCCGGTCTCCCCAAGCGGCGTACATATCCCGCAGGCAGGCGTGGAGCTTATGGGGCGCCTCGTAAAAGATCATGGTGCGGGTTTCGTTTTTCACCTGCTCCAAATGGTCTCTCCGGCTCTTTTTATTCGTGGATAGAAAGCCCTCAAAGGTAAATCTTCCCGTCGGCAGACCGGAAACCGCCAGTGCCGCGATGAGGGCGCTTGGCCCGGGCACCACGCTGACGGTGATCCCCCGCTCTCCGCAAAGCCGCACCAGGTCCTCCCCCGGATCAGAAATCGCGGGCATTCCCGCGTCGGAAACCAGCGCGCAGTTCTCCCCGGCCTCTATTTTTTGGCAGATCAGCTCTCCGTGAAATTTCCGGTTGTGCTCAAAATAGCTGATCATGGGCTTTTTGATTTCAAAATGATTCAGCAGCTTCAGCGTCACCCTGGTATCCTCCGCCGCAATAAAGTCCGCTTGGCGCAGGGCTTCCACCGCTCTGGGAGACATGTCCCCCAAATTCCCAAGGGGCGTTCCCACTACCGTTAGTATTCCGCTCATTTTCTTCCTCCGGTAAAGGCCGCGTCCGGCCTTTTGTGTATTTGCTTCCTTTCAAGGAAGCCCATTCCAGCTCCCGCTGTGAAAAATCCAAACCGCCGCAGCCCAGGGCATGATCCTTGTTCCGTCAGCGCAAAGCGGCGGCTATCCTTGAAAACAGCGGGCAGACCCGCGCTGTTAATTTCGTACTGCCAATTCCGCCGCGCCTCTCATACCGTGCCGCTTCGCTTTTCTGACGGCGGTACCCTCCTGCGAGATCCTTTGCGCAAAATTCATTCCTGCTCCTTTCGGTAGCTGCCGTAAATCCGCTTCATCTCGCCGCTGTAAGCTCCTGTTTCATCCTCGATCAGCAAAACCGGCTCCATCACAAGCCCGGGCCTTCCGCCCTTTTTGCCCTCTAAAAGAAACAGCTTAGCAGGCTTTTCCGCCCTCTGCTGAACAAGCCGCATCCGCTTCGGCTCCAGACCCGCTTCCCGCATGGCCTCTATCACGTCGCACATCCGCTCAACCCGGTGGCAGAGGCAAAGGCTTCCGCCGTATTTCAGCAGCCCCGCAGCGCTGAGACACACATCCTCGATGGTGCAGGCCACCTCATGCCTGGCAATCCTTTTTCCCTCCTCCGCATTGACCAAACCCGCTCCCACGGTTTTATAGGGCGGGTTACAGGCCACCAAGTCCATGGCGCCCATCGGCAGCTTCCCTTGCAGCTGCCGCAGATCCTCCCGGAGCACCGTCACCAGCTCCTCTTTTTCATTATATTTTACCGTGCGGCGCAGCAGGTCCACGGCTTCCTCCTGAATTTCCACTGCGGTAATGTGGGCGGGAGGCTGTTCTCTAAGCCAGATCATGGAAATCGCCCCGCATCCCGCTCCCAGCTCCGCCGCCTGCTTCCCTTTCACCGGGAGGCAAAAGTCCGCCAAAAGGATGGTGTCGGTTCCGAAATGGTGGGTTTCGTTGACCAAAACGGAAACGCCGTTGCCCAGCGCTTCCAAATGCTCGCCCCAGCGAAACATCTTTCGCTCCCCCTTTCCGATAGAAAAAAGGCGGGGCAAACCCGCCTCGCCTTTTTCTTCATGTACCTAATTATTCCGCCTGGGGAGCGCCCACCGGGCAAGCATCCGCGCAAGCGCCACAATCGATGCAGGTATCGGCGTCGATTACGTATTTGCCGTCGCCCTCGGAAATTGCGTTTACCGGGCAGCCAGCCTCGCACGCGCCGCAGGAAATACATTCATCAGAAATCTTGTATGCCATAAAAGAGACACCTCCTTCTTTTTATCATCTCTATTGTATCATGTGATTCTAAAAAAGCAACTACTTTTTTTGTAAATTCCTGTTGAAAAATCTGTTACTAACCCTCCAGATCCTTCAGCTTCTCCACTTCCTCTTTCGCCACCTTGATCTGAGAATCCTTGATAACCTTGACCTGCTTGGCATGGAAGGACATCGGCGCAGCCTCCGGCGCCCGATCCATCCTCACCTTCAGCATCCCGGTGAGAAGGTTCACATCCACCACCACGCCCCGGCCCTCCGGGGTATTTACCACCGCGCCGTTTTTCGGCGTGGTTCTCAGCAGATCGGAATAGGCCGCCTGCTCATATTTCAGGCAGCACATCAATCTGCCGCATGTTCCGGAAATCTTTACCGGATTCAGGGAAAGCCCTTGCTCCTTCGCCATTTTAATGGATACCGGCTGAAACTCTCCTAAAAAAGAGGTGCAGCAGAAAGGCCTGCCGCAGATTCCCAGGCCGCCCATCATTTTCGCCTCGTCCCGCACGCCGATCTGTCTCAGCTCGATCCTGGTGCGGAACACAGAAGCCAAATCCTTCACCAGCTCCCGGAAATCCACCCGGCCGTCGGCAGTGAAATAAAACAGTATTTTATTGTTGTCAAAGGTGTACTCTACATCCACCAGCTTCATTTCCAGCTTGTGATCCAGAATTTTCTTTTCGCAAATCTCAAAGGCGTGCCGTTCCTTTTTCCGGTTCTCCTCCACCTTTTTGAGATCTCCCTGGGTAGCCTTGCGAATCATTTTTTTCAGGGGATGAACGATATCCTTATCCTCTATCTCACGATTTTCCATCGCGACCTCGCCGCATTCCACACCACGGGCAGTTTCCACAATGGCCATATCGCCTTTTTTCATTTGAATGCCGTTCGGATCAAAATAGTAGACCTTGCCTACCTCCTTGAACCGAACTCCAATTACTTCCGCCATTCTTACCTCCGTTATTTTAATTTCGCGCACATCCAGGCGGCGAGAAGGGTTTGATTTACATTCCTTTCCAGCATAGCCTGGGCTTCCAGCACCGCTTCCAGCAAAGCCATCAGCTTTTTTCGGGTGAGCCGCTGGGCAAGGTAGCCGGCGGCCTGCGACGCGGTAACCTGGCTTTCCCCGCCCGCAGCCAAAGCGCAGGCGTCTCGAAAAATCAATGCTAATTCTTTCAGCACGGCGCGGAAAAGCTCCTTATCTTTGGTTAGCGTTCCCGTTTTGGAAACCAAATCATACTCTCTGGCGGATGGAACGGCCTTGGCCATGCTTTCCGCCAGCAAAAACGCCTCGCTTTCCTCCGTCTGAGGATTGTCCTCCTTCTGGACGCGGAAAATCTGCGCCCGGGAACGGACAGTGGGCAGCAGTGAGGACGCCGCCCCGCAGGTCAGCAAAAATATCACGTAGGACGGCGGCTCCTCCAACACCTTTAGCAAGGCGTTTTGGGCCTGCTCCGTCATATGGTCGGCTCCATCCAGGATATAAACCTTGGCCTGGGCCTCGTTGGGCATTACCGCGGCAGAGTCCCGGATCTGCCGGACCTCCTCCACGTGAAAGGAACGGCTTCCCCCTTTGCCGCCGTAAACGGCGATATCCGGATGGCTGCCGCCCGCGGCCTTCACACAATCTCTGCATACGCCGCAGGGACGCCGGCCCCCGGCGGTACAGACCGCCTGCTGGGCCAGCTTCTTTGCCAGAGCCAGATTCGCCTCCGGATCAGGGCCCTCTAAAATCATCGCATGGGACAAATGATAATCCATGATTCGTCCGTTAAACCTTTTCGTACCGCTCAACGTTCAGGACAAACACAGTAGCGCCGCCCACAGTGACCTGTACCGGGAACGCGGAGTACATCCCCACATCCGCCGTGGTGGTGCTGGGAACGATCTGGGTCCGCTTGCTGCTTTTCTCCGCAATGACCTCCAGAACCTTATCCACCTGTTCATCCTCCACACCGGTCAAAAACGTGGTGTTGCCCGCCATGAGAAAGCCGCCTGTGGTGGCTAATTTAGTTACCTGGAATCCGTTTCTGGTCAACGCGCTGGAAACCGCGGCGCTATCGTCATTGCTTACAATCGCAAGTACTAGCTTCATAGAGAAATCCCCCTATCTTAGTTGTTTCAAAGGGAAGGAAGCCTTCCCTTTTTATTTTAGCACTTTTGCCGAAGAAAAGCCATACCTAATTAGAAACTCCGCCGCTTTTTCCGAAATCACCTCGCCCGGCATCACCACCGGCACTCCCGGCGGACAAGGACAAGAGGCCCGGGCCGCGATTCTGCCTACCGCCAGATTCATTGGAACCTCCTCGCTTGGAGAAAGCACCGCCTTTCTGGGGGAAACCGCCTGCCCCGAAACCGGCGGAATCCGCCGCCCGATGGCAAGAGGAGCCCCCACGGGCATGGACTCAATCGCCCGCTCGACCCTTAGGAACTCCTCCTCTGTATTGAAAGGAGAGGGGATCAGCACCACAAAGCCGTCGTCGGCATATTCAGGCTCCACGCCGCATTCCCGGAAGCCCTGAGCCGCTTTCTGCCCGGTCAGGCCAATCTTTGCGGTATTAAGGGTGATTCGGACCGGGTCTGTCAGGCCCTCCGGTATACCGAGGCCCTTTGCCGCCGCCAGCTTCTTCACCGCCCCAACCCGGCGTTCCAGTGTTTGAAAGGCCTTCTGCCCCTCCTCCTCAAGCCAGGCCCGGCACAAATCAAGAGAGGCCATCACCGGATAGGACGGGCTGGTGGAGCCGAACAGGCTCATAGCTTCCTTTACTCCCTCCAGATAACGGCTGTCGTTGATCTGAAGCCAGGCTCCGCCGGTCAGCACCGGCAGCGTCTTATGCGCCGAGCAGGCGGCCATAGAGGCTCCCAAATGGATGGGATGAAGGTTTTCCGATAAATAGCCCAGATGGGCGCCGTGAGCGTTGTCTACCAACAGCGGCACCCCATATTCCTTACATACGCAGGCGATCCCTTGAATATCACAAATCACCCCGTAATAATCAGGACTGGTAAGGTAGACCCCTTTCGCCTCCGGATTTTTCTCCAAGGCTCTGCGGACACCTTCCGGCGTAATCCGCCCGGCAAGCCCCTCTCCCGCGTTCGGTTCCGGCATTACCCAAACGGGGTCGATTCCCAGAAGGGCCATGGTATTCACGGCGGAACGATGGATGATCCTGCCGCACACCAGCTTTCCCCCGCTGGGCGCCGCCAGCCGGAGCATTCCTTGGATACACATTGTACAGCCGCCGGCAGATAATACGCAAAGTAGTGTAGAAAACGCCTTTGCCGCAGCCTGCTCCGCTTTTAGAATACAGCCCTCCGCTTCAAATAAGCTGTCGGTGTCCGGCAGTTCCGTAAAATCCAAATCGTATAGATTATATTTTAAAAAACTTATTGTATTTTTATGCCCGGGCGTATGAAAGGATGCGTACTTCTTTTTTTGATAATCCGTCAACGCGGTGTATAAAGGCGTTTCCAAAAACATCCCTCCGCTTTTTTGTATTTGACAAACCTTTAAAATCCATTATAGTAATAGGTATACAGTTTCATGAGCTGTCTTTCGTTTAAAATATAAGCGGCTTATAACGGGTTTAAGTAATAAAATTAAAGCCGAGCGGAAAAGGCCAGCCGCACCAAAGCTATGACAAATTTAGGCAGGCCCCGCAGAAAATTCCAGGCGAAGGCCCATGGCCGGTTCAAAGATCGAAATCGGACCTTTCAAAAGGCTGGAGCCAGAGGCTTGAACGCAAAGCCGAACAGGCAGAAAATAATACGAAAAGAGGTAGTTGCGATGTTTAAATTTCTTTGTAAAGCCGCCGGCATGGTGGCCGTCACGGCTTTGATCCTGAGACTGGGCGAGGCCGTTTCCAACCGTGTTTGCGGCAAACAGCACAGCATCAAGATCATTGGCAGGCCGAAAGAGGCCGGCAGCATTGGTATCATCGGCGGCGCCGACGGCCCAACCGCTATTTTTATCAGCGGCCGGGCGAATCCCCAGGCGGTTTCCAATGTGTTCAGCAGGCTCGCCGGCGTGGTGAAAGCCCGCTGGAATAGGCTGTGGGCTTAAGCGGATTCTCATACCGGAATTTTCTCAGCGGAAAACCGGGCTTTGGGGTTTTCACTGGCACACCAGCGCGGAAGTATTGACGCAAAGGTTCCGGAGCATTCAGATGATATTTTAGCTCAGCTTTCTAAAAGCAGGCCGCCGGCGGAGAATGGGCGGGGCTTCACACAAAGGCCGCCGCTGGCCCAAGGGTTCTTTAAAAATCCGCCGCAGAGATAAAAATGCTAAGAGAAAATTCAGGCGCTTTTGAAAGGGCGTCCAGAGCCATATAGCGAAAAGTGCCGGCAGTCAGCCGGCACTTTTTATTTTTAATACGCCTTGCCCCAATATACCATAGTTTTCGCGGGTCTGCCGCAGCAAACGCAGGTATCGGACAAGTGCTCCTGCTCAAAGGGCATACAGCGGGAGGAGACCCCTGCTTCCTCCTTGAGCTTTTCCTCGCAGGCCTGGTCGCCGCACCACATGGCCTTGATAAAGCCAGGCTTTTCATCGGCGGTCTTCTTCATTTCCTCCAAGCTGACAGCGGTGTAAGTCATCTGCTCCCGGCGGGCCAGCGCCTTATCGTACATTCCCTGGCGAACGGCCTCCAGCAGTTCAGGAATTTTTGCCTCCAGCTCATCCAGAGAGACAAAGGTCTTTTCCCGGTTATCCCGGCGCACCAGCACACACTGATTTTTCTCGATATCCTTAGGGCCGATCTCCAAACGAAGCGGCACACCCTTCATTTCATACTGGCTGAACTTCCAGCCCGGACTCTGCTCGCTGTCGTCCATCCGGACCCGGCAGATCTTTTTCAGCCTTGCCCGCAGCTCCTCTGCCTTTTCCAATACACCGGGCTTATGCTGGGCAATCGGTATAATCATCACCTGGATCGGCGCCACAGCGGGAGGCAGAACCAGTCCGTTATCGTCGCCGTGGGTCATGATGATTCCGCCGATGATCCGGGTAGACATGCCCCAGGAGGTCTGGTGGGGATACTGAGGCTTGTTCTCCTTATCTGTATAGGTGATCTCAAAAGCCCTCGCGAAGCCGTCTCCAAAATAGTGGCTGGTGCCGGACTGAAGAGCCTTGCCGTCATGCATCAGGGCCTCGATGGTATAGGTGGCTTCCGCGCCGGCGAACTGTTCCTTTTTCGTCTTTCTTCCCTTTACCACCGGAATAGCAAGCTGCTTTTCACAAAAATCCGCGTAAACGTTGAGCATACGCTCAGTTTCTTCCATCGCCTCCTGGGCGGTGGCGTGCATGGTGTGACCCTCCTGCCAGTAAAACTCCACGGAGCGGAGGAAGGGGCGCGTGGTTTTTTCCCAGCGAACCACGGAGCACCACTGATTATACAGCTTGGGCAGATCCCGCCAGGAGTGAATAATATTTTTGTAGTGGTCGCAGAACAGCGTCTCCGAGGTGGGACGGACGCAGAGCCTCTCGGGAAGCTCCTCCTCGCCGCCGTGGGTCACCCAGGCCACCTCAGGAGCGAAGCCCTCCACGTGGTCCTTTTCCTTTTGAAGCAGGCTCTCGGGGATAAACAGCGGCATCGCCACGTTTTCGTGACCAAGTTCTTTAAACTCATGGTCTAAAATATCCCGGATATTTTCCCAAATGGCCCAGCCATAAGGCTCGATAATCATGCAGCCCCGCACGCTGGAATAATCCATCAGCTCCGCTTTCTTTACGATATCTGTGTACCATTTGGCAAAGTCCTCCTCCATCGAGGTGATGGCTTCTACCATTTTCTTCTGTTCTGCCATGTGTGATTACTCCTTTTTATCGGTATCGTCGTCTTTCTTACGGTCAAAGGTTCTGCTTAAAATAAAGATTACCAGAAAGATCAGCACCATTACCACAAAGATGCCAACCATGCCCTCCAGCATCAGCCGCAGGGATTTCCAAATATCCTCTAAATCCACCGGGCCCAGGGCGCTGTTGAAAGCCGTATCTAAAAAATTGTATAGCATCGTCATTAACATCATAGTCCTAACCTCCTTACAGCAGGCCAAAGGTGCGGGCCAGAGAAAGAATAATGCCTCCCGCTACCACGGAACCGATCTGTCCGGCCACATTGGCGCCAACCGCGTGCATCAGCAGGTGATTCTGGTTGTCCTCTTTCAAGGCCATCTTCTGGATCACCCTGGCGCTCATGGGGAACGCGGAAATGCCGGCGCCGCCTACCATGGGGTTGATCTTCCTGCCCTTGGGCAGAAAAATGTTTAAAAGCTTGGCAAACAGCACGCCGCCCATGGTATCGAATACAAAGGCGAACAGGCCGAGAGCCATGACCAGCAAGGTGCCCCAGGTTAAGAACTGATCCGCCTTCATTTGGAAGGCGATGGTGATGCCCAGGAAAATGGTGATCAGGTTTGCCAGAGGGCCCTGGGCGGTCAGAGACAGGTTTTCCAGCCGTCCGCACTCCCGGATCAGATTGCCGAACATCAAAAAGCCTACTAGGGCGATGGAGTCGGGAGCGATCAGTCCGGCGATCAGGGTTACGATAATGGGGAATAAAATCTTTGTGGTTCTGGACACTGACTTGGGATTATAGGGCATACGGATCTGCCGTTCCCTTTTGGTGGTGACCAGCTTGATAGCCATTGGCTGGATAATCGGCACCAAAGCCATATATGAGTATGCCGCCACGGTGATGGCGCCCTTATAATCACTGTTCAGCACCTGAGAAACCATAATGGCGGTGGGTCCGTCCGCCGCGCCGATGACGCCCGCAGACATAGCGTCCCGCAGCGGGAAGCCTAAGAGCACCGCCAGGACGACGGTCATAAAAATACCGAACTGTGCCGCGCCGCCGAACAGCAGCATTTTAGGATTGGAAAGCAAGGGGCCGAAATCGATCATAGCGCCGATTCCCACAAACAGCAGCAGCGGGAACGCCTCAGAGGCGCCGATCCCCACGTTGTAAAGCCATTGGATAATGCCGTTGTCCCCCAGCACGCCGGTATCCGGCAGGTTTACCAGGATGGCGCCGAAGCCCATAGGGAGCAGCAGGGCCGGCTCGTAATCCTTTTTAATGGCGAGCCAGATCAGAAGACCGCCGATGAGCCACATCACAACCATAGGCCCGGTGATATTCTGCACACTGTTGATTAAGAATGAAAAATCACCCAAAGAAATTCTCTCCTTTTCGTGTTGTAAACACTAGAATAGTTTAGAAACACATATAAATTTATTATATAGAATGTTTTCCCAATTTTCAACAAGAATTCAAAAAAAGCGCCGCGCCGGGAAAATCTCCTCCGCTTTTCCCCCTGATTCCCTGTCAGGAGGTTCGAGAGCGAGCCTGATAAAAGGCGGCGCTTCCCTAAGCTCACGCAGCATTGTAGCGCCGCGTTTTTTCCACCGCGCCGTAATATCCTCCTTCCGCTGCCGGAAGCAGAAAAAGCGGGGACGCTCTTTTTCAAGCGGCGCAAAAATAAAAAGCCGCCTTGTTCCTACTGCTACAAGGCGGCTTTTGAATTTGCCGTTTTTAATTATAAAAGCGGGGCAAACTTATTTCATATTAGCTTCGATGTATTTTACCAGCTGGTCAACAGTCTTGATGTTCTCGATCTCCTCATCGGGAACCTCGATTTCGAATTCATCCTCAATGGACATCAGCAGATCCACAACATCCAAGGAATCCGCTTCCAAATCCTCAGAAAGGTTGGTGTCGGGAGTGATGGAATCCTCTTCCACATCAAACTGCTCGCTCAAAATCGCTTTGACCTTTTCTAATACCATATTGTAATTCCTCCTAAAAAATAATCATTCTCCTGAACATGACATGGACAAATCAGCTTTTTTCGTGTACAATCGAATCATACAGATGATTTCCCCTGTCACGCCAAACTCTATATCCACATCTTATTAGTAAAAATAGGCTTTGTCAATAACAAATTTCCAATTTTACAAATCTTCGGCAGTTTCTTCAAAAAAATCCACATAATTTTAAGGGGTGTATTCTATGAGCCAAAAACGTTACGCGGTAATCGGACATCCAATCGGCCACACCATGTCGCCGTTTATCCACAAGCGCCTTTTTGAAATGCGGGACATCGACGCTGACTACGGCGTTTACGACATCCCCACTGAGGACCTGATCGGAAAAATTCAGGAGCTGAAGTCTCTCGATGGCTTTAATATCACCATTCCCCATAAACAGGCGATCATTCCCTTTTTAAAGCAAATGGATCAAAAAGCCTCTCTATACCAGTCCGTAAATACCGTAAAAAACAATGGCTGTCTGGAGGGCTACACCACAGACCCGGACGGCTTTCTTTCCGCCCTGGGGCAAGCTGGGATTCCTCTGAAGGGCCGAGTGGTGATTTTAGGCACCGGCGGGGTCGCCCGCACCATCGCCTATGAGGCCACCATGGCCGGCTGCTTCGTGATGCTGGCGGTGCGCCGGAAAAGCCTGAGCCACGCCGCCTCTCTTTCCGGAGCGCTTCGCAACGATGTGCACAACGGCGATACGGAAACCTGCCGTTTAGACTGCCTTTCCGGCCACATTGACCTGCTGATCAACGCCACCCCTGTGGGCATGTATCCTCAGATAGATGAAATGCCGGTAGGCCGCGAAATTTTAGAGAACACGGAGTATGTGTTCGACGCGGTATACAACCCCATGGAGACCAAGCTTTTGAAAACCGCCAGGGAATGTGGCTGCAAGGTGCTGGGCGGCCTTTCCATGCTGGTATGGCAGGCTGCGGCTTCCCACAAAATCTGGGACGGCTCTCAGTATACCTATGACGAAATCGCGGCTCTCTGCGAAGAGACAAAGCAGGAGCTGCTCCGCGTTTTCCCGGGGTGACCGGCGCCATGGCACAGACAAAGCTCAATATCGTTCTCTGCGGCTTTATGGGCTGCGGAAAATCCACGGTGGGAAAAAAGCTTTCCCAGATGACCCAAATGGAATTCGTGGATATGGACGGCTACATCGAAAAGAGGGCTGGCATGAAAATTCCGGATATTTTTGAAAAACACGGCGAAGGCTTCTTCCGGGACCTGGAGCACGAGGCCGCCGTGGAGCTTTCTCAGCGGGGCGGCTATGTGGTGGCCACCGGCGGCGGCGCCCTGACCTTCCAGCGGAATGTGGACGCGTTCAAGGAAGGCGGCGTGATCGTACTGCTGGATACTCCTCTGCGGGTGCTTCAGCTGCGGCTGAAAAACGACCGGAACCGGCCTCTGCTCCAGCGGCCGGACCGTTTCCGGTTTATCCGGGAGCTTCACCAAAAGCGGATGCCCCTCTATCGGAGGGCCGCCGATGTAGTAATTCCCACGAAAGGCTCTCCTAACGCCGTATGCCGGCAGGTTTTGCAGGCTTTGGAAGAAAAAAACTTGACAAACAGCTGACAACTGTATTACTATGTTACCAGAATCAATTTTCGGAAGGACGCCAGTTATGATTTCTGCCACAGAAACAAAGCGATTTACAAGCTTTCTCTATCCCAGCTATTTTATGGCTTGGGATTTTTCTGCGTGCAATCAAATCAAAAACTGCGATCTTTTTCGGACGTAATCCGTCTTCTGTTTTTCTATATTTATTTAGTTAAAATTTGACGGCTGACGCTTCGCGGAACTCGCAGAGAGTTCCGCTTTTTTATTGCCCGAAGAAAAGCTTGATTCCGTAAAAAGTCAAAAGCCATAACAAAGCAAACTATTTTCTAGGAGGAAACCAGCATGATTATTGTATTAAAGCCCCAAAGCACCAAACAGATGGTGGACAATTTCGTAGACTCTCTGCAAAAGAACTACGATGTAAAGGTCAACGAATGGGTCGGCACCCAGTCCACCGTATTAGGCCTTATCGGCGATACCTCGGCCATCGATATCGATTATATCTCCGCCCAGGATATTGTGGAAAGCGTCAAACGGGTACAGGAGCCCTACAAAAAAGCCAACCGGAAATTCCACCCGGATGACACGGTGATCACACTGCCTGGAGGCCAGAAAATCGGTGACGGCAGCCTGAGCCTGATCGCAGGCCCCTGCTCTGTGGAGTCGGAGAGGCAGATCGTGGAGATCGCCAAAAGTGTAAAGGACTCCGGCGCCCAGTTCCTCAGGGGCGGCGCCTTCAAGCCCCGTACCAGCCCCTATGCGTTCCAGGGCCTGAAAGCGGAAGGCCTGGAGCTTCTGCGGGAAGCAAGAAAGGTGACCGGCCTGCCCATCGTCACGGAAATCATGCGGGTCAGCCACATTCCCCTGTTCGAGGATGTGGATATCATCCAGGTCGGCGCACGGAACATGCAGAATTTCGAGCTGTTAAAGGAGCTGGGCAGGCTGGATAAGCCGATCCTTCTGAAAAGGGGCCTGTCCTCCACCATCGAGGAGCTTCTGATGAGCGCGGAATACATTATGGCCGGCGGCAACGAAAAGGTTATCCTCTGTGAGCGGGGCATCCGCACCTACGAAACCTACACCCGAAACACTCTTGACATTTCCGCAGTGCCAATTCTGAAAAAGCTGTCCCATCTGCCGGTCATCGTAGATCCCAGCCATGCCTCCGGCATCAGCTGGCTGGTAGAGCCTCTGGCCCTGGCCGCCGTGGCCGCCGGAGCCGACGGCCTGATCATCGAGGTTCACAACGATCCCCAGCACGCCCTCTCCGACGGCGCCCAGTCCTTGACCCCGGAGCAATTTGACCAGGTGGCCAAGCATGTCAACGCCGCGGCTAAGGCCTTCGGCCGTAAGGTGGGCTGAGATGCGGATCGCTGTCATTGGGCTTGGCATAATCGGCGGCTCCTTATGCAAGGCCTTTCGGGAATACACCGGCCATTACGTCATGGGCTATAACCGCACCGCCGCGGTGGCCCAGCGGGCTTTGGAGCTGGGAGCGGTCCACGAGATCTGCACGCCTGAGGCTCTGAAAACCGCCGATGTGATTTATCTTTGCTTATACCCTCAGGCGGCGGTGAACTTTGTAAAGCAATATCATGATTGTATCCGTCCGGGGTGCATCGTCACCGATGCCGCCGGGATCAAAACCGCCATCTGCTCCCAATTGAAAGCGCTGGCGGAGGAATACGGTTTCATTTTTGTGGGCAGCCATCCTATGGCGGGAAAGGAGCGCAGCGGCTTCGAGGTCTCCGAGGCATCTTTATTCAACGGCGCCAGCTACATTCTGGTGCCCTGCGGCGCTCCCAGAATGGCCGTCGACACCCTAAAAAAGCTTGCCCTGGAGATTGGCTTTACCATGACGCCGGAAACCACGCCGGAGGAGCACGACCGGATGATCGCTTTTACCTCACAGCTCCCCCATGTACTGGCCTGCGCCTACGTGATGAGCCCTCAATGCCCCAACCATAAGGGCTATTCCGCGGGAAGCTATCGGGATGTTTCCCGGGTGGCCAGGATCAATGAAACCCTTTGGAGCGAATTGTTTCTGGAAAACCGGGAACCGCTGACCGCAGAGCTCGATACGTTAATCGAGAACCTTACCGCTATCCGGAACCAGATCAGCGGCGGCAATCAGGAAAAGCTGAAAGCTCTGCTGCGGAAAGGACGGAAAATCAAGGAGGCGCTTGGAGAATGAAAACCCTTCTGGTGAAAACAGGAACCCCTTATGAAATTAAAATCGAGCGGGGGCTGCTGCGACGGGCCGGGGATGAGATCCGCCGGATTCTGGAGCTGCGGGGGGCCCGCAAGGCCGCCGTGGTCACAGACTCTAATTTAGCAACCCAGGCCCAGGCAGTAAAGGCCTCTTTGAAAGCCGCGGGCTATGACGTAACGCTTCACGTATTCCCCGCCGGAGAGGAGAGCAAAAATCTTTCGTCCATCGCCGCCATGCTGGAGGCCTTCGCCCAATTCGGCCTGACCCGCACCGATTTCGCCGTGGCGTTCGGGGGCGGCGTCACCGGGGATATGGCCGGCTTTGCCGCCGCCTCTTACCTGCGTGGGATTCCGTTTGTCCAGATTCCTACATCCCTGCTGGCCCAGGTAGATTCCTCTGTAGGCGGAAAAACCGGCGTGGATCTTCCTCAGGGAAAAAACCTGGTGGGCGCCTTCTGGCAGCCCCGCCTGGTTCTGATCGACCCGGACACATTAAACACTCTGCCGCCCCGCTACTTCGCCGACGGCATGGGCGAGGTGGTCAAATACGGATGCATCCGCAGCCGCGCCTTATTCGACAGCCTAAGGGACGGACAGGCCTGGGAACGGCTCGAGGATATTATCTACCAGTGCGTAGACATCAAGCGCCAGTTGGTGGAAAACGACGAGCGGGATAAAGGCGAACGCATGATCTTAAATTTCGGCCATACTCTGGGCCATTCTCTGGAAAAAGCTTACCATTTTCAAGGCCCTTCCCACGGGGAAGCCGTCGGCGTCGGCATGGTGCGGATCGTCCGGGCCTCCGAAGCCGCCGGGTTTACAGCCAGGGGGACCGCGGATGAGATTGTCTCTGTGCTGCAGGCCTACGGCCTGCCCGTCAGCGATCCTATTTCTGATCAAATATTAGCCGCCGGCGCGGTCAACGACAAAAAATCCTTAAACGGAAAACTGAACCTAGTGCTTTTAAAGGAAATCGGCCGCTGCGCCGTGGTCCCCATTTCCCAGGCAGACCTGCTGCCCTTACTGGAGGGGAGGCTTTCCCTTTGAACTGCAATTCTCGTATTCCCGGCGGCGCGCTCTCCAGCGCGTTCGGCGGCAGCAAATTTTTAAACGGAAAGCTAAGCCTTTCGTCCGCAAGGAGAACCGGCCGGCGCCATATAACTGCCGCCAGGCAAACCAGACGGCTGCCCTTGCCGGAAAGGAGGCCTTCCCTTGATTCGTAAGGTATCTGTTCCCGGTAAAAGCCTTACCGGACCCGTCAGCCTTCCCGCTTCTAAAAGCGCCGCCCACCGGGCGATTCTCTGCGCTTCCCTGGCTAAGGGAATTTCCCATCTTTCCAATTTCTCCTTTTCTCAGGATATGGAGGCTACCTGCCGGGCTGTGGAGGCGCTGGGCGTAAAAACCACTCTGACGGGAGACACCCTGACCGTGGATTCCCGAAGCTTATTCGCCCCCAGCCAAGCGGTTTTAGACTGCGGCGAATCCGGCTCTACCCTGCGGTTTCTCATTCCCACAGCGGCCGCAGGAGGTGTCCGCGCTGAATTTACCGGCCGGGGCCGCCTGCCGGAACGCCCTATCGGCGTCTATTTGGACTGCCTGCCTCAGGCCGGCGTCGCCTGCCGCACCCAGGGCGGTCTTCCCTTGTCTATCAGCGGCGCTTTGCAGCCCGGTGTTTTCCGCTTGCCCGGCAATATCAGCTCTCAATTTATTACCGGTCTTTTGCTGGCTCTTCCCATTCTCAACGGCGGCAGCGAAATCCGTTTGACTTCTCCTTTAGAATCCGCCGGCTATGTTGATATGACTATTGAAATGATGAAGCGCTTCGGCGTGACCGTTACGCCTGTGGAAAACGGCTGGCTGGTGCCCGGAAACCAAAGCTATGTCCCCCGGGATCTGGCGATCGAGGGAGACTGGTCTCAGGCGGCTTTTTTCCTGGCCGCCGGCGCGCTGTCCCAGGCGCAGGGTTCCTCCATTCTTCTGAGGGGCCTGCAAAAGCACTCCACACAGGGGGACCGTCAGGCCTTCTCCCTGTTTCAGAGGTTCGGGGCTAAGCTCAGCTGGGAGCCAGAGGGGCTCCGGATCTCTCCCGGGGCCTTGCGGCCGATTCCTGCCATCGACGCTTCTCAAATTCCCGACCTGGTCCCCATCCTGGCGGTCACAGCGGCCCTTTGTCCCGGCATCACTTCCATCACCGGGGCAGCCCGGCTGCGAATCAAGGAAAGCGACCGGCTGAAAGCCGTAGCCCAGGGCGTCGCCGCTCTGGGCGGTGAAATCAAGGAACTGCCCGACGGCCTGGTTGTTACCGGAAAGCCCATGCTTTCCGGCGGGAGGGCCGAAGGCTGCAACGATCACCGGATCGTCATGGCCATGGCGGTCGCCTCTTTGGGCTGTGAGAAGCCGGTGGAAATTACAGACGCGCAAAGCGTCAGCAAGTCTTATCCAGGCTTTTTTGAGGACTTTATTTCGTTAGGAGGGAAAGCGGATGTCATCTAATTGGGGAAACCAATTAAAGCTTTCTATTTTCGGGGAAAGCCACGGTAACGGGATCGGCGTGGTGCTGGATGGTCTGCCCGCCGGCATCCCCATCGATCAGGAGGAGATTTTGGCTCAAATGGCCCGCCGGGCTCCCGGCCGGGATCTATCCTCCACTCCCCGCAAGGAGGAAGATCTGCCGGAAATTCTGTCCGGCGTACGAAACGGTACCCTGACCGGCGCTCCGCTGGCAGCGGTGATCCGCAACCGCAACGTCCGTTCTGGGGATTACGGCAATCTGTCGGTGCTGCCCAGGCCGGGCCACGCCGATTATACCGGATACATCCGCTATCAGGGCGCTAACGACATCCGGGGCGGCGGCCATTTTTCCGGGCGTCTGACGGCGCCTCTGGTGTTCGCCGGGGCGGTCTGCCGCCAGGTTTTGGAGCGCCGGGGCATAAAAATCGCCGCCCACATTGCAAGGATTGCCTCCGTAACTGACGACTCTTTCCCCGCTTTGGACATCCCCGGTGACTTGATGGCCCGGCTGAGCCGCTCCTCTTTTGCGGTCATCCGCGCCCGGGCCGAAGACGACATGCGGGCTGAAATCGAGCGTGCCAGGCTTGACTGCGACAGCGTAGGAGGCGTGGTAGAGTGCGCCGTTACCGGCGTTCCCGCCGGCGCCGGCTCTCCGATGTTCGGCGGCGTGGAAAACGTGTTCTCCTCCATCCTATTCGGCATACCAGCAGTAAAAGCCGTGGAGTTCGGAGACGGCTTCGCCTGCTGCGGCCGCCGTGGCAGCGAAAACAACGACAGCTTCTATTACAATGAAAGCAGGCAGGTAAAGACCCGCACGAACCACTGCGGCGGGATTCTGGGAGGCATCACCAACGGTATGCCCATTCTATTCCGGGTGGGAATCAAGCCCACCGCCTCCATTGGAAAAGAACAGGATACCATCGATCTGAGCAGGCAGGAAAATGCGAAGCTGGTGGTCAAGGGCCGCCATGATCCTTGTATCGTTCCCAGGGCGGTGCCTGTTGTGGAGGCCGCGGCCGCGGCTGCGACGCTTGATTTACTGCTGGAAAGGGGATCTCTATGACATTAGAAGAAGTACGCCGCCAGATCGACGCCATCGACAGCCAGCTGGTTCCTTTATTCTGCCGGCGGATGGATTGCTCCCGGGAGGTCGCCAAGATCAAGGAGAGAGAGAATCTTCCCATTTTCAACGCCCAGCGGGAGGAGGAAATTCTGAACCGGGTGGCCCAGGAGGCCGGAGAATATGGAGACGCAGCCCGAATGCTGTACGCCTCCATTATGCAGGCCAGCCGCGCCCTTCAGCACGGAGCCTTACACTCTGGAAAGGAGCTTCGCCGCCAGATTCAAACCGCCGGCAAGCCTATACTTTCTGAAAAAAAACCGGTTGTGGCCTGTCCCGGCGTGGCTGGCAGCTTTTCCCATCAGGCGGCCATGCGGCTTTACCCTGGCAGTAAGGCCGCGTTTTATCCGGTATTTGAGGATGTATTCTCCGCCGTAGACCGGGATGAAGCGGATTTCGGCGTGATTCCGGTGGAAAACTCCTCTGCCGGTTCTGTTTCCGATGTATATGACCTTCTTCTCCGCTACCGGTTCTCCATTGTCGGCGCCGCTCATCTTTCTATCCGGCATTTCCTGTGCGCTTCGGAAAACGCTTCTCTAAAAACAGTAAAGCAGGTATATTCTCATCCCCAGGCGCTTTCCCAATGTTCCCTGAAAATTAAGGCGCACGGCCTCAAGCCGGTAAATTACTCCAACACAGCCGCCGCCGCGGAAATGGTCGCCATGGAAAAAAATCCGGCCCTTGCCGCCATTTGCTCCCGGGAGGCCGCTAAGGAATACGGTCTGAACATCCTGGAGGAAAATGTTCAAAACAGCTCCGCCAACCAAACCAGGTTTGTCGCCATCTCCAAGGCTCTTTCCATTCCGGATGACGCTGACAAAATCAGCCTTTGCTTCTCCCTGAACCACACCACCGGCTCCCTTTACAGCGTACTGGGCAGGTTCGCCATGCTGGGATTGAATTTAACCAAGATCGAGTCCCGTCCGATTCCTGACCGCAAATTTGAGCACTATTTTGAGTATTTCTTTTATTTGGATTTTATCGGCAGCGTCCGGGATGATAAGGTTCTGGATCTGATCTGCGCTTTGAGCGACGAGCTTCCCGGGTTTTCGTTCCTAGGCAACTACCGGGAAGCCGAATAGCGCCGCGGGAGGAATAAATATAAAAAGCAGCCAGCCTTCTATTACAGTTATAAAGAAGGATAAAAACTCCAAACGGCTTGTCTGTTTCAGCAAGGAAAATAGCTTCTTATCCCAATAAAAGCGATAAAATCCACTAACTAGTAAAGCAATGGGCCGCGCCAGCCTTCAGAGAGGTCAGTACTTGCCGGCCTCTTGAATGGGTGCTGAAAAATGTCATCACATCGCCCGCCCTGCAACCGATAAAACAGCCAGCCTTGGCCGCTTGAAGCTTGCAGCGATTTCTATCAGTGGTTCTTTTTCTTTGTGGATCTCTTGTTTCTAAAACCTTTTGTAGAAAATTATTTTCTTCTCGCTGCCGGCTTCCATATCTATTTGCTTAGGGCTTTTTATTTTTCTTTAGCTTTACCGGGAGATCCTCCTGCTAAAAGAAACAATAAAAAAGCTCCTGCTTTTCGCAGGAGCTTTTTTGTGCTTTGATTGAATCCCTCCTCTTATTGAGGCATTGGGATCACTTGGATGATATAGCGCAGCAGGAACAAAATGCTGATAACATACATTACCGGATGCACTTTGGCGGCCTGTCCGCGGACGATTTTGATCACAGTGTAAGAGATACAGCCGAAAGCGATACCGTCAGCAATGCTGTAGCCGAAGGGCATCATCACCAGGGTGAAGAAAGCGGGAATTGCGACCTCGATGTCAGCCCAGTCGATTTCCTTCAGGGAACCACACATCATAACACCTACGATGATCAGGATCGGAGCGGTAGCGCCGGTAGGCACGAAGCCCAAAAGCGGCATTGCCACAATAGCAAGGAGGAAGCAGATACCGGTGGTCAAGCTGGTCAGGCCAGTCTTGCCGCCTTCCGCGATACCAGAGCTGGATTCCACATAGGTGGTAACGGTAGAGGTCCCCAAAACAGCGCCCGCAGAGGTAGCGATAGCATCAGCCAGCAGAGCGCGGTTGGCTCTTGGAAGGTTACCGTCCTTATCCAGGAAGCCGCCCTTACTGGCAGCACCCACCAAAGTACCGATAGTGTCGAACATATCCACCATGGTCAGGGACAGCAGCACAGAAATGATAGAGAAAATCAACACCCCAATTCCCTTGCCGGTGCTGAACAGCTCACCGAAGCCGCTGGCAAAAGCGCCTGTAGCGGAGAAATCAAAGTTAAAGGAGAATACAACCTGCTCGGGCATACCAACGTTGAAGCCCAGCGCATACTGCATAATAGCGCCGATAATGGAGGTTACGGCGATACCGATCAGCAAGCTGCCCTTGACCTTCCATACCACCAGCGCTATGGTAATAATCAGGCCGATCACAGACAGGATCACGGTAGGATTGTTGAAAGTTCCCAGAGCGATAGAGGTAGACTCGCTGGAAACTACGATTCCGGCGTTTTTAAAGCCGATAAAAGCGATAAAGAGGCCGATACCGCCGCTGATTGCCTTTTTCAAGGACATGGGGATGGCGTTTACGATGGCGGTACGCAAACCGGTAACAGTAATCAGGATAAAGATGATACCGGACAGGAACACGGCAGCCAGACCAGCCTGCCAGGAAAAGCCCATCGAACCGCAGATGGTATAAGCGAAGAAAGCGTTCAAGCCCATACCGGAGGCCAAAGCGAAAGGATAGTTGGCCAGGAAGCTCATTAAGAACGTACCGATTGCAGCGGAGATGCAGGTGGCGATCAAAACAGCGCTCTCAGGAATGCCGGCTGCCGCCAAGATTCCCGGATTTACGAAGATGATGTACGCCATAGTGAAGAATGTGGTAAGACCTGCGACGATTTCAGTTTTCACATTGGAGCCTGTACCCTTTAGGTCAAAAAAGTCGCCCTTTGGATGCACGGCCTTTGAATTCTGTGCCATTTAAATCCTCCTCAAATTAATTATGAATACATTGTAAAATTTTTATGTCATAAAATCAACTATATTTGTGAAATTCTTCCTAATTCTGCAAAATGCACAGATTTTTGAAAATTTTCACAGTATTAACTGTCATAAAAAGACGGATCCTTGACAAACTATTTTCTTTTCATTATACTGATAAAATCAGAAAGGAGAGAATGTTATGAGATGCCCTCACTGCGGCTGGGAGAACCCCCATGGAAATCATCATTGCGGTAGCTGCGCCGCCGCCCTGCCTGTCAACGGCTTTTACCAACAGCCCTATTCTTCCTATACTCCTTGTCCTTCCCCAATTTCTCCCATGCCAGTTTCTCCGGTTTCCCCCAGCCATCGCTGGGTGGCCTTTGTTCTCTGCTTTTTCTTCGGTATTCTCGGAATCCACCGTTTTTATGTGGGAAAAGTCGGCACGGGACTCCTCTATCTTTTTACCGGCGGCCTTTGCGGCATCGGCTGGCTGATCGATCTTATCATGACCGCATGCGGCAGCTTTACCGACAAAGCCGGTCTGCCTTTGAAATTATAATTCCTTTTGAGGCCTGCTGTGTGAAGTATTTACTCTTCATCTCTTTTCCTTGCTCTTTTCTTATGAAAACCATCTAAAGCGCGAATTTATGCGCTATGCCTTTAAAAGGCTTTTCAGCGGTAGTTTTTATTTTTCCTTGCGCAGTATCTTGAAACTTATTTTAGGGGGAAAGCTCTATGGAGCCTCAGGCTGTCTGGGCCGTTATCGCAGGCGTTTTGATACTGGCCCTTGGCGTTTTTCTTTTTTGCAGGCCGGAGGCCTTCTGGCGCCTTACCGAACAGTGGAAATCCTACCGCGCCGACGAGCCCTCCGGCCTTTACCGCATCAGCACCAAATTCGGCGGTATTTGTTTTATGGCGGCGGGGGCTTTCATTGCCCTTTTGCCTTTTCTCCTGCGGTAGCACCCATTCTTCTATACGCCCAAGACAGAAATTAATATTGTAATTGAATTTACAGCAGAAGCGCTAGACAGACGTTTTTCTGCTGTTTCTTTTTATTTTAGAAGAACTTTAACAATAATAAAAAGGCAGGCAACCCCCGGGAAAAGGAATCGCCGGGACAAAACCTACCCATGAGCGGCGGTGATCCCTGGGGCCATCGCCATAGTACTGGAAAGGTGCTGCTTTCGCTTAAGCTTCTAATCCACCCGCCAGCGGTCAGTTTTTTAGGATACACCGCTTCGCGCTGTATCCTACAGGTTTAAGAATAATAAAAAGCGCGGATCGCTATGATCCGCGCTTTCCTACATTTCTTGAATGAAAAGGGACAGCTTATTTGTCCAGTCTGGCTTTCAGGGAATCCAACTGGGCTGCCAGCTGAGCCGGCAGCTTATCGCCGAACTTCTTGTAGAACTCGGTGATGCCCTCGGCTTCCTTCTTCCACTGCTCATTATCCACATAAAGAATGCTCTTCAGGGTTTCGAGGCTGAAGTCCAGGCCCTCCAGGTTGATATCCTCGGCATAAGGAACGTAACCAATGGCGGTTTCCTGCGCGTCCACTTCGCCCTCGCATCTCTTGATGATCCACTCCAGCACACGGAAGTTGTCGCCGAAGCCGGGCCAAATGAAGTGGCCTTCATCGTCGAGACGGAACCAGTTTACATTGAAGATCTTAGGAGCCTTATCGCCCAGCACGTCGCCCATTTCAAACCAGTGCTTGAAATAGTCGCCCATATGGTAGCCGCAGAAGGGCAGCATAGCCATCGGGTCACGGCGGACAACGCCTACGGCGCCGGCAGCGGCGGCGGTGGTCTCAGAGGCCATAATAGAGCCTACGAACACGCCGTTGGCCCAGTCACGGGACTGATATACCAGAGGAGTGGTCTGAGCGCGGCGGCCGCCAAAGATGATGGCGGAAATCGGAACGCCGCTGGTGGAATCGAACTCATCGCTGATACAGGGGCAGTTCTTCGCGGGAGCGGTGAAACGGCTGTTGGGATGGGCGCCCTTTTCCTCAGAGGTCTTGCCGTTCCAGGGCTCGCCCTTCCAGTTGAGAGCGTGCTCAGGCGGATTCTTATCCAGGCCCTCCCACCAAACGGTATTGTCATCCAGATTCTGCACCACGTTGGTAAAGATGGTGCCCTTCTGGGTGGAAATCAAAGCGTTGGGATTGGACTTCATGTTAGTGCCGGGGGCAACGCCGAAGAAGCCGTTCTCCGGGTTGATGGCCCACAGGCGGCCGTCGGGGCCCTTGCGCATCCAAGCGATATCATCGCCAACGGTCCAAACCTTGTAGCCCTTCTTCTTATAGCCCTCCGGCGGAATCAGCATGGCCAGGTTGGTCTTGCCGCAGGCAGACGGGAAGGCGGCGGCCACATACTTCTTCTCGCCCTTGGGATTCTCGATGCCCAGGATCAGCATATGCTCGGCCATCCAGCCCTCGTTTTTGCCCAGGTAAGAGGCGATACGGAGAGCGAAGCACTTTTTGCCCAGCAGAACGTTTCCGCCGTAGCCGGAGTTTACAGAGATAATAGTGTTGTCCTCCGGGAAGTGCATGATATATCTCTTCTCAGCGTCAATGTCGCATTTGCAGTGGAGGCCCTTAACCCAATCGGTGCTGTCGCCCAGGGTATCCCAAACCTTTTGTCCCACTCTGGTCATGATGGCCATGTTCAGCACAACGTAAATAGAATCGGTGAGCTCCACGCCGATTTTGGCCAGAGGAGAACCTACCGGACCCATGGAATAAGGAATGACATACATAGTGCGGCCCTTGTAGCTGCCGCGGGCAATGTCATACAGCATTTTATAAGCCTTTTCAGGATCCATCCAGTGGTTGGTGGGGCCCGCATCCTCTTCCTTTTTGGAGCAGATCATGGTGCGGTCCTCTACACGGGCCACGTCGTTAACAGCGGTGCGGTGCAGATAGCAGCCAGGCAGCTTCTCCTGATTCAGCTTATGCATTTCGCCAGTGGAACAAGCTTCGGCACGCAGGGCCTCCAGCTGCTCCTCGGAACCGTCAATCCATACCAGCTTGTCGGGCTGCACGAGCTCTTTCATCTCGTCAATCCAAGCAAGAACAGACTTGTTTGTTGTCATAATTGTTTCCCCTTTCCGCCCCAATGGGCACGTGGAATGTTCTTACACTTATGGTTCCACATAATTTGGTACTATTATACACGATTACCAGAAATTTATCAATGACTAATCTGTGAATTTCTTGTCAAAATCCAGTGCGTTTTTTGAAGCCTCTTACAAAAATTCCTGCAAAAATCGCCTCGTTAAAAGAAAAATCAACCCTCAATGGACATTGTAGCGCAGGCGTTTAAATTTAATCCTGCTCGGTTTCCCGCTTTCCACTCGTAAAAGCCCTGGGCTCCCACCATGGCGGCGTTGTCTCCGCACAGCTCCTTGGGCGGCATATAAAGCTTCCAGCCCCTCTCCCCGCACAGAGCCTCCAGACGGCTCCGCAGCAAGGAATTGGCGGAAACCCCTCCTGCGGTCACCAGGGTCGTGCAGTGAAAATCCTCAGCCGCTTTTTGAAAATTCTGCACCAGACAGTCCACAACAGCTTTTCGGAAGGAGGCCGCCAGATCGGCCACCGGCAGTTCCACGCCCTTTTGGGACGCGTTGTGAATCTGGTTGATCACCGCTGTTTTCAGGCCGGAAAAGCTGAAGTCGTATTCCGCCCCGTCCACTCTGGGCCTGGGGAACGCGAAGGCGCTGTCTCCGCCCTCCTCCGCGATCCGGTCCAAATGAATCCCGCCGGGATAGGGCATCCCCATAGCCCGGGCCGCCTTGTCAAAGGCCTCTCCCGCAGCATCGTCCCGGGTTCTGCCAATAATCCGCATTTTAGTGTAATCTGCCACCTCTACAATGTGGCTGTGGCCACCGGACACCACCAGACAAAGAAAGGGTGGCTTTAATTCCGGATGCGCCAGATAATTAGCGGCGATGTGGGAACGCAAATGGTGTACCGGAATCAAGGGCAGGCCTGCCGCCATAGACAGCCCCTTGGCGAAATTCACCCCCACCAGCAGGGCGCCGATCAGCCCTGGGGCATGGGTCACCGCCACGGCATCCACCTCCCCTAGCGTAAGGCGCGCTTGATCCAGGGCCTCCTGAACCACTCCCACAATCGCTTCGGCGTGCCTGCGGGAAGCGATCTCCGGCACCACGCCGCCGTACAGCTTATGCTCCTCCACCTGGGAGGCCACCACGCTGGAAAGGACATTTCTTCCGTCCTCCACCACCGCGGCAGCGGTCTCGTCGCAGGAGCTTTCAATAGCCAATATTCTCATAACGATCCTCCAAACCGTTTGGTATAGATCTCCCCGTCCTCCCTGGGGTTCGTATAAAAGCCGGGACGCGCGCCGATATGAACGTACCCCTCCGACTCGTAAAGCCTTCTGGCCGGCAGGTTGCTTGTCCGCACCTCTAAGGAGAGAAACTCCAGCTTCTCCTTCTCCGCGATTTCCGCCCCGGCCCTCAGCAAAGCCCGGGCTACCCCTTGCCGGCGAAAGGCCGGGGCCACCGCAAGATTGGCGATGTAGCCCTCACCGCAGACAGCGTGAAGGCCCAGATAGCCCGCCATGGCTTCTCCAGACACCGCCGCCAGGAACCGGGCGTTGGGATTGGTTAGCTCCGCCCGCAGCCCTTCCAGAGACCACGGATCGGAAAAGCATTCCCTTTCCAGCTGAGCCGCCTGGGCCAGGTGCCTCTCCGCCAGGGGCTCAATGATGATTTTAACACTCATTTCCGGATAAACCTGCAAAGCCTTTGGAACAGCACCTGAAGCTGCCGCCAAATCTGATCCCGGCACTGCCGGAATTCATCCAGATCCGTTCCGTAAGGGTCTTTGATTTCTTCCTCTCCTAATAAATAAAGCTTATCCTCCGGCACGCCGGCCTGCTTCAGCACATAGGCTTGAGTCTCCGTCATGACCACGAAGGCGTCGAAAATATCCAGATCCTTCAGGCTGGACAGGTTTCTCGCCTTATGGCCGCTGATATCCACGCCGATTTCCCGGCAGACAGCCACCGCGTTTTCCGGAGGCCGCTTTCCTTCTTTGGCGGCCAGTCCGAAGCTTAAGCAAAACACGGACTCCTCCAGCCCGTTTTCCTCAATCATTTTCCGGAACATCCCCTCCGCCATCGGGCTTCGGCAAATGTTGGCCGTACAGACAAATACGATCTTCATGATAATAGTGATCCCTCTATGTATTCAGCGGGCCTTCCGCCCGCCGTTATTTTATCAGCCCTTGGCGTCATACCAGGTTTTTCCAACGCTGGCCTCCGCTACCATAGGCACGGTCAGGGAGACCGCCCCCTCCATCTCCTCGGTGAGAATCCGGGCTGCCTGCTCCGCCTCATCCTCCGGTGCCTCCACGATCAGCTCGTCGTGAACCTGCAAAATCAGCCGGGCTCTCATATTTTCCCGCTTCAGCCGCTGGTCCACCCGGACCATAGCGATTTTGATAATATCCGCGGCGGTGCCCTGGATGGGCATATTTCGGGCTACCCGCTCTCCGAAGGCCCGCAGATTGAAATTGGAGGCAGTCAGCTCCGGCAGGTAGCGGCGGCGGTGGAACAGGGTTTCCACATAGCCGTCCTCCTTAGCCTTTTCCACCACTTCCTTCATATACCGGTCCACACCGGAATACAGGGTAAGGTAATCGTCGATATACCGCTGAGCCTCTTTCCTGGAAACGTTGATATCCTTGGACAGAGAAAACGCGCCGATGCCGTAAACAATGCCGAAGTTCACCGCCTTGGCCCGGCTTCTCATCAGGGGCGTCACCATCTCCGGGGGCATTCCGAATACCTGGGAGGCGGTGATGGTGTGGATATCCTCCTTGTCCTGAAAGGCCTTGATCATATTCTCGTCATGGGCGATATGGGCCAGCACCCGCAGCTCGATCTGGGAGTAATCCGCGTCCACCAGTACCCAGCCCTCCTTGGCCAGGAAAAATTTCCGCAGCTCCCGGCCCAGCTCGGTGCGGACAGGGATATTCTGCAAATTGGGCTCGGTGGAGCTGATGCGGCCGGTTCTCGTCTCCGTTTGGTTAAAATTCGAATGAATCCTTCCATCCGGGCCGATGACCTTGAGCATCCCCTCGCAGTAGGTGGATTTCAGCTTGGTCAATGTGCGGTAATGGAGCACCAGCTCTACCGCAGGATGGTCGTAGCGAAGCTTTTCCAGGATTTCCGCGTTGGTGGAATAGCCGGTTTTTGTCTTTTTCCCCGAGGGCAGCCCCAGCTTGACGAACAGGGCATCCCCAAGCTGCTTGGGAGAATTGATATTGAACTCGTAGCCAACTTCCTCATAAATCTGCTTTTGCAAGGCCTCGATTTCCGTTTCCAAACGCTCTCCGTACACCCGGATGCTTTCGCCATCCACCAAAAAGCCGATATTCTCCATGCGGGCCAGCACCTGAGCCAGAGGAATCTCCATCTCCTCCAGCAGCTTCTGCTGGCCGTTGGCCAGCAGGCTGGCCGCCTGCCAATTTTTTACCCGTGGCAGCACCGCCGCCTGCCAGGCGGTTTCGTTTTCCAGCTTCGGGGCGGCGGTTCCCGCCTCCTCTTGAAGCCGCTTCAAGGAATAGTCAGAGGCGTTGGGATTCAGCAGATAGGCCGCCAGCATAGCGTCATAGCTGACCCGGGCCTTCCCGCCCATCCGATCCAGCCATGCGAACAGCGGCTTGGAATTGTGTACGCACAAGCTCATACCTTCCAGGCTGCAAAGCCCCATAACCGCTTTCTCCGCGCCCTCCGTCACCAGATGGACGGTATCGCTTTTCAAAAAGGCGCATTGAGTAATCTCACCTTCTTCGCCATAGGCAAGGGCGAGGCAGACCTCCGGCTCTTCTTCGGCGGCTTTTAAAAAGGCCTCCGGCGATTCTTCCATTACCGTCAGTTCCCCGCCGGCCCGGGCCTCCTCCACAGGCTCGTCACCCTCCCGGCGCAGGCCCATTTTATCGATCAGAGAGAAAAACTCCAGCTTGGCCATCAGCCGCAGAGCTTCCTTCCGGTCGCCCTCCCCCAGCCGGTAATCCTCCAAATTGAGATCCACCGGGGCATCGGTGCGGATGGTTCCCAGCATCCGGCTGAGCCGGGCGCTTTCCTCCCCTGCTTTCAGCTTGGTTCTCAGGCCCTCTTTGATCTCCAGTTCGTCGATATGGTCGTACAGATACTGGACGCTGTGGTACCTTTGGATCAGCTCCGCCGCGCCCTTCTGCCCGATCCCCTTTACCCCGGGGATACAGTCGGAGGAATCCCCCTGGATCGCCTTGATCTCAATAAGCTCCTTCGGGGTCACGCCGTAGACCTCCATGATTTTGGCCTCGTCGTACAGGGTGGCCTCAGGCCGGCCCATTTTGGTAGCCGCCAGCCGCACCGTTACAGCGGGGGACACCAGCTGAAGGCTGTCCCTGTCTCCGGTGGCGATAACGCAGTCATTCCCTGTTCTTTCCGCCTGGGCGGCCAGGGTTCCCAAAATATCGTCCGCCTCAAAGCCTGGACATTCCACCAGCCGGTAGCCTAAAGCCGTCAGCAGCTCTTTCAGGATGGGCAGCTGCTGGGCAAGCTCAGGGGGCATTCCGCGGCGGTTGGCCTTGTAGCCGTCATAGGCTTTATGGCGGAAGGTTGGCTCCTTCCGATCAAAGGCCACAGCCACCGCGTTGGGGTCCACCTCATCCCGCAGTCTTTGCAGCATGGTCAAAAAACCGTAAATACCGTTGGTATATAATCCTTCTTTGGTGGTCAGCACCTTGATGCCGTAAAACGCCCGGTTCAAAATGCTGTTGCCATCCAGAATCAATAATTTCATAGCTTCCTCCAAGGGAGTGATTTCTCAGCGTCCAGAAAACGCCTAGTATATTATATCACCAAATCCCCTGGAACATAAAGGCATAAATGTGAATTTTTCAGAATTTAAAGGAACCAGCGGATTTCACTGATTTTCCGGCAAACAGGCTGAAAAAAAGCCTTGGATATGCTATACTAATAAGGCGGCCTTGTCAGGGCGCTCATGTCTATTTCATCGTATTTATAAAATTCGCATCTGGTAAAAATGAAGCATTGCCCTCTTGAAAGCGGTCCTTCCCCAGCGCAAGGGGAAAACGCCGGCAGCGGGCTTCAGGGCTGCGAATGGTTCAAGGGACGCCTTCCGCCAAATCCAGGCAAGCGGCAAACGCTCCGCCTCGCTGTCTAAGCGCCAGAAGCTAAAGCCCGGAGCCCTTTCTGGGCTTTCCCCTTTCGCTCCGCCGGCGGACAGGGCTGTCTTCAGCACCGGGCGGCTTAAGCCGTTCCGGCCTTGAAAGGAGTTTTCTTATGGTACAAATCGGAAGCGTGACAATAAAAGGCCCCGCCGTGCTGGCCCCAATGGCGGGAACAGCGGACAGGGCCTTTCGGGAAATCTGCGCGTCCTTCGGCGCCGCTTACGTGATCAGCGAGATGGTCAGCGCCAAGGCGCTGACCTATGGCGACAAAAAGTCCAGAGAACTGATGGAGCTTTCCTCTCAGGAACGGCCGGCGGCTATCCAGCTGTTCGGCGACGACCCCCAGACCATGGCGGAGGCCGCCGTCCTTGCTTTGGAGTACCAGCCTGAAATCATCGATCTGAATATGGGCTGTCCCGCACCGAAGATCACATCCAACGGCTGCGGCAGCGCCCTGATGAAAAAACCGGCGCTGTGCGGCCGGATTGTGGAAGCGGTAAAAAAAGCCGTACCCGTACCGGTAACGGTGAAGATTCGGAAGGGCTGGGACACCCGCACAGTCAACGCCGTGGAAGTGGCGAAGATCTGTGAAAACGCGGGAGCCGACGCTATCGCCGTTCACGGCAGGACCCGCGAGCAGATGTACGCTCCCTCCGCGGACTGGGAAAGCATCCGGCAGGTAAAGGAGGCGGTGTCAATTCCCGTGATCGGAAACGGAGACGTTTTCACCGCCGAGGACGCTGCCGCCATGCTGGAGCAGACCGGCTGCGATCTGGTGATGATTGGCCGGGGCGCCTTAGGAAACCCTTGGATTTTCCAGCAGGTCAACGCCTGGCTCGGTTCCCAGGTTCAGCTGCCCGCTCCGGGGCCGGCGGAAAAAATGTACGGTATGCTGAGGCACATCAGGCTTTTATGCGATTATAAAGGAGAAGAGCACGGCATGCGGGAGGCCCGGAAGCACGCCGGCTGGTATTTGAAGGGGCTGAAGGGCGCGGCAGGCTTTCGGCGGGAGGCTGGTTCTCTAAAAGCCTATTCCGATCTGGAAAGCCTTTGCCGAAAGGTATTAGAGGAAAATCAGCAGGACAAAAAAGAGGTTTTTTGTTGATGGAACAAGAGAAGCCGAATCATCGGATAAAAATAGTACCGCTGCGGAACCGGCCTGGGCTGTGCGGCCCCGCGGCAGCATGGTTCAGCGGCAAATGGGGAATTCCGGAGGCTGAGTACCGCCGGAGCATGGAGGGCATGCTCCAAAAAAGCGCAGCGGTTCCCCAGTGGTATGTAACCCTCGGCGGGCAAGGGGAAATCCTCGCCGGCGCCGGGGTCATTGAAAACGATTTTCACAACCGGAAGGATCTTTCCCCTAATTTATGCGCTTTGTTTGTAGAGGCTCCCTGCCGCTGCCAGGGGGTCGCAGGAATGCTTCTCGACTTCATAAGAAAGGATCTGGGAAAGCTGGGAATCCCTGTTTTATATCTGGTCACAGGCCATACTGGCTTCTATGAAAAATACGGCTGGCGCTTTGTCACCATGGCTATGGGCGACGATCAGCAGCCGCTCCGGCTGTATCAGTCACCCGCTTTTTCACCGTCCCCGCCCTCCGCTTTGCGCTGACCTCAGCACGGATCTCAGATTTTTCGGCCTTCCATGATCTAGGTTTTTTCCTGGAGCATTCTCACCAATTCCTCCACCAGCCTTCTCTGCTGGCGGGTTAAGCCCTCCACAGAAATCATTTCCTCGTCGTCAAGTCCCAGAAGATAATCGGTGGAAACCCGGTAAAGCCCCGCCAGCTTAATTAAGACATCCTGCGATGGCGTTTTTACGTTGTTCTCATAGCCGCTGATACTGGTTTTTGAAAGATTCAGACGGTTGGCTACTTGAGTTTGGGTTAAATGGTGCTGCTGCCTGAGATTTTTTAACCGATATCCGAAATCAAATACCATACAGGAATTCCCCTTTAATGCAAATTTTTCCTATTTTACAACATAAGTGTAAACGAAACCGATACACTTAAAGGGTACTTATTAGAGAAATATGACGACTAAAAGTTTACATTCCCTTGCCGTTATGCTATTATTATGATATATGATAAAATGACGCTACAGATTCGGCAGGGGGGGAACTGATATGTCCGGAAGGCTATTGGAAAAATTAGCGAAAGAGGAGCATTGCTTCATCTCCGACTTAAACCGCGCCTGCGACTATGAGGAAATCATCCGTTATTTAAAGGGACTGGATCTCTCCCAGTATAGTTTAGAGGAATGCTCCTACGCTTTCTCCTATATTTTCCAGGAAACGCTGCTGTTTAATTCCTACGAACAGGTTGACGATTTTTTAAGCTCAAAGCAGTAAAACAATTGAGTCAAGCCCCCTGTCAAAGCCGCGGGCTTGAGTAAGCCCTAGAAGAAGGAAGCTTACCTCTTTCTCTTTGGAAAAATCAAGGTTATTTTTTACTTTTTTGTCAGGGCTTTTTCCCTTTACTCCTGGCCAAACCACGGGGGCTTGAAGCCTTAAAACGGCAAAAAGCACCTTCTGGAGAAGCAAAGCTTCTCCAGAAGGTGCTTTTGTTAGCTTTAGAAAACAAGGAGCAGATAATCATACGGCTCTGACTTCTTCGCGCCCTAAAGCTACTGGACACGATAAATCAAAATATCAGGACCTGTTGCTGGATTTTTTCCCAATTCAACAAAATATTGAATGTTATAAAAGATATTAACCACATCAATACAGGAGGTCTTACTTTTTACTGAATCAAACTTTGCCTGTAACTCATAGTGATCAAAAATCGCCTGGTAGCAGGCAATTTGCTTCTCATACTTTTCAGGTTCCGCAAAATATCTTCCATAAGCATCACTGCTTAACACAATGTATTTCTTCGCCGGGTCTTTTGGTTTGTAGCCGGCAGTCTCATCAAATTCGTCAAAAATATTTTTCATGCCTCCCTGCATCAAAGGAGTATAGCCCTCAAAAACCGCATTTTCTTCTGTTATGTCATTTTCATCACAATAATTTTTTGAGGTAACCCGGGTATCTGTTGCCATATGCTTTAAAAGTGATACTGTTGAACCGGTCAAAAGATTGAGCGCCACCAAGCCGACCGCAATGCACGCTATGATACCGGAAGCCTTTCTCCGCCACTTCTTCATTTTTCCCTGACGAACCCAAACCAGGCTATACCAAATGCCCAAGGCTGACAACAGCAGGGGAGACACATACATGGGCAGTGCCCATCGATCCCAGTGCAGCGCTACACAGCTTAATATGATCCAATAAATGAAGCTGAAGAAAATTGGCAAATACTGACCCTTTACCGTTTTCCTGCTTTTCCCTGCCAGATAATAAATTCCTATTACCATAAAGGGAATTAATAATATTCCGCCGTAGTCCACAAAGGTTCTGCAGTAAAACAGCAGGTTTCCAAAAACACCCAGACCGTCCGCACCCAAATGCGTAGTGCGGGCTTCTCGAAGGAACGCCTCTCGTACAGCAGGAAAATTCGTAAACAAAACAGGGGAAATCAAAAAAATAAAGAACAAGCACAGAAAAACCGCCAAAGCGCCTTGCTTTAAAATTCTCCAATAATCTTTATCCCGAACACTGGTATAGATTACCACGATCGCGATAAAAACACACAAAATAGCCCCTGTATATTTGATCGTAATAAACAATGCCGTAATCAAGCACAAAATAATCAGACGCTTATAATCTGGCTGTTCCATATATTTCATAGCAAATAAAATGAACAAAAGCATAAAAAACACGATAGGTACATCCGGCGTAACATAATGGCCGTTCAATACCATCAGTGGATAGCATGCGAATAAAAACGCAGCCGTCAGTCCTGCCGCCTTATGAATTCGGGAACAAACCAAATAAGAAAGCGCAGCGCAGCCCAGTCCAAAGCAGCCGGTGATTACGCGCGAAATAAAATAAAGCCAGTGAAGGTGTCCTGCCTCGATCGCTTCAATCGACATTCCAACCACATAGGTCAGAGCCTTGTAGATCAGCATATTGATCATGATCAGCAAATGATCCGGCCGAAAGAATACGGAAGGTTCAAATGTATGGTCTTTAATCATTTGTATCGCAGGCGTTACAATAGACCATTCATCTGGGTGCAGTCGAGCAGGCAGACCCCACATGGCGCCGCCAAAATAAAACACACCTCCCAGCAATAAAACAGCTAAAAGGGCCGCGACATATCTTTTGTCCTTATCCTGCAGCTTCATAGAATCCCTTCCAATCAAAGTTTATTTTCCAGGAGACTTACCGCGGCGTCACGTCGTTAGGATCTCCAAAATAAATATCGTACCACACCAAAAAGATATAAATCGTCCACACCTTACGGGAATTATCATCCTTATTATGGTAATGGTCGTCTAAAAACTGAGTGATCACGTCGGTGTTGAAGAATTTTTTGGCGGTTTCCGAATGGAATTTTTCCTTGACAATATTATAATACTTTTCATCCCTCAGCCACACTCTGGTGGGAACCGGGAAGCCAAGCTTTTCCTTCTGGGCGGTTTCCTGAGGCAGATGCCGGTTGGCAGCCTGCCGCATAGCGTATTTGGTATTCTTTTTATTCACCCGCAGCCTCGTGGGCAGCTTGGACGCCACCTTGAATACCTCCTTATCCAGGAAAGGCACCCGCAGCTCCAGGGAATTGGCCATACTCATGCGGTCTGCCTTCAGAAGGATATCTCCTACCATCCACAGGTTGATATCCAGGTACTGCATTTTGGTTTCCTGATCGTAGCCCCGCACCCGGTCGTAAAACTTTTTGCACAGGCTCTGGGGCCTGGTCACGATAGAGGGGTCCTTTAAAATGCGGCGCTTGTCCTCGTCGTCATACATAAAGGCGTTGCCGATAAATTTTTCCTCCGTCTCTCTCGAGCCGCGGATGATAAAGCTCTGGCCCTTGAAATGGGGCAGCTTTTTCACTTCCTTCGCCAGCCACAGGCGGAATTTGGAGGGCAGAATTTTTTGATAGGCTTTAAACACGTGGGGCTCGTTATAAATCGTATAGCCGCCGAACAGCTCGTCGGCGCCCTCGCCGGAAAGCACGACCTTGACGTATTCGCTGGCCAGCTTGGAAACAAAATACAGAGCGATGCAGGATGGGTCTGCCAAAGGCTGATCCATATGGTATTGAACATGCTCCACATTGCCCCAGAATTCCTCGGAGGAAATCAGATGAGTGTGGTGCTCCACGCCGATCTTTTTGCTCAGCCGTTCCGCCCAGCTGATTTCGTTGTATTTCTCTCCGAAATCGAAGCCCACCGTAAAGGTTTTCTGATCTGCGAAGTAGGTGGAAACATAGCTGGAGTCCACGCCGCTGGAGAGAAAGCAGCCCACCTCCACATCGCTGATCTTATGGGCGTTGACGCTTTCCTCAAATACCTTTTCAATTTCATCCACCGCCTGTTCTTCCGTCAGGCTTTCATCTGGGTTGAACCGTGCTTCCCAATACCGGGTGGTCTCCACCTTGCCGTCACGGTACCACAGGTAGTGGCCGGGCAGTAGGCAGTAAACCCCCTCAAAGAAGGTCTCAGGCGGAACGGCATACTGGAAAGAAAGATAGTTATCCAGGGTGCGGTAGTTGAATTTCTTTTCAAAGCCCGGGAATTTTAAAATGCTTTTGATCTCGGAGGCATACAGGAAATGCCCTCCTACCTGAGTATAGTGCATAGGCTTAATGCCGAAAAAGTCTCTGGCGATAAACAGGGACTCGTCGGTCCGGTTCCAGATGGCAAAGCCGAACATTCCCCGCAGACGGTTCAGCAGGTCCTCCCGCCATTCCTCGAAGCCGTGAACCAGCACCTCGGAGTCCGTATCCGTGGCGAAGACATGCCCCTTTCCCTGAAGCTCCTTACGAAGCTGCTTATAATTATAGATTTCCCCGTTGAACATAAGCACCAGGGTCTTGTCCTCATTATAAATCGGCTGGCTTCCGTTATCCAGGTCGATAATGCTCAGCCTGCGAAAGCCCATGGAAATCTTGTCGTCGGTATAAAACCCCTTGCTGTCCGGTCCCCTGTGGGTAATGACCTCCGTCATGTTTTCCAAAACAGCGTCACGGTCGACGATCTCACCGGTGAATCCGCATAGTCCGCACATACTGATCGCTCCTATCTTGTCTTTTTCTATCTTTCTATACTAACTTTCTATCCTAAAAATATTGTCTTCTATTTCAGCTGAAATATTTTCTTAATCCTGATGTTTGACAGCTTTGCCGACATCGCACTTCAGAAACCTTCTTACCGCATTTTGTCAGCTGCTCCACAAAACAGATTGCGGTTTTAAAGCAAAAGCCATTGCTGCCCGTCCGGCATAAGGCGAATAGAACCCGGCATCTTTTTGATTACCTCGCCGGTATCAAAATCCCTTATTATAATTTCCACACGATAATCCGGATCTTCATACCATGCTGAGAAATATAGTTTTTCTTCTTTTCGAAAATAAAAGCCCTCTGTAGATCCAATCGGAAAACTTTTGTTCTCAGGCCAAAGAATCTGAAATTTATCGTCTGACTGCCGCACAAGCATAAGCGGGGATAATCTCAACGCTAAGTTCCGGCAGTTCTCCGCAACGGCAAGAGGCAGCGTGACCAACGAGGAAATTTTCTTTGTCTCTGGTTTATACGCGATGATATTGATTTTCGCAAGCGGAAAATCAACCAATAGCATAATAAACCGGCCATTATCGTAAATTGGTTTTTCAAAATATTGGCCAGGCTCCGCAAGAACAGGCTCAATTACCTCTCCCTCCGGATAGTGGACAAACACCAACCTATTGGGTTCTACAGAATATCCTTTCTTGAACAGATTCTCCGCCTCGTATAAATCTCCGCTACTGTAATCAGTGCCCCAAAACCATTGACCGCTCCCCTCCAACGGCTCTATCCAATGAATTCCATACGTATCGATTTCTTTCATAAAATTGCCCTCACGAAATCACTAATAGAGATGCGCTCAGCGCTTAAATCTATGATTGCGCTGTCGGTCAAAGCAGGCGCTGCCGCAGAAAAATAAAAATCGGGAGGCTTTGCAACCCACAAGGCTATTTTTTATTGTATCAGACCCGCCACCTTCTTTCAAGCTAAAAAACTGCCTGCGGCGTACAGGACGTGGATTTTCTTTTTGTTGTTTTTTCTGTTCCCTTGACTTTTTTGCCCATCGGTACTATCATTTCAAGGTAAGATTAGTCAACATAATCTGGAAAAAAGGCTCCGCCCGCAGCTTGCCACCAGGAAGGAGGAACCTGTATGAATGATTTTGCAAATACCCTTCTACAGCTGTTTTTATATATTCTTCGGATTATCACCCCATTTTTTGCCCTTCTGATTATTTACCAATGCTTTTCCTCCCTGCGGAACCACCGCCGCCAGGAACAGCCCTTAATCACCCTGGGAAATTTGGCCACCCGGGATCTGATCCCGGTGATCTATTGGGAAAACTCCATCGGCCGGGGAAAGACCTGCGACATCCGTTTGGGAGACAACACTGTTTCCCGGGATCACGCGGTGCTTTACCGGCGGGAGGACGCCTGGCTCATTGCCGACACCAATTCCAAATCCGGCGTTATGGTCAACGGCACGAAAATCGACAAGCCCACGCCGGTTTACATCGGAGACACCGTCGCCGTAGGCTCCACTGTTTTAGTCATGCAGAAGGCGGACCGGGCCAGAAAAGCCCGGGCCTCCTGGTTCTTTGACGGCAGAGAGCAGAAAACCAGCGCTTCTCCGGTTACTTTGCTGTTTTTGACCTCCCTGCTTCATTTTATTTTGGCGTTACAGCTCTGTTTTGCCGGGGAAGGCTTTTCCCCCGCTCCCTTTCTTCCCTATGCCCTGATGACCGGCACGGCGTGGGTGTTTTTCCTGGTTTCCCGGCTGGCGTTTCACCGCGCCAGCTTTGAGCTGGAAACTCTGGCATTCCTGCTGAGCGGCGTAGGGATTATCCTGATCGGCGGCTATGACCTTGGAAGCACCTATATGCAGATCGCTACCATGGCTATGGGAATGGTCCTGTTCAGCTTTATGATCTGGTTTCTCCAGGAGCCAGACCGGGTCACCAAATGGCGCTTATGGATCGCCGCCGCCGCTGTCGCCGTACTGGGAATCAACCTGATCATCGGCACCGCGGTCAACGGCTCAAAAAACTGGATCATCATCGGGCCCATCTCCATTCAGCCCTCTGAATTCGTTAAAATCGCCTTGATCCTGGTGGGCACCTCCACTCTGGCCCGTCTGCAGACCACCAAGAACCTGACGGAGTTTATCGGCTTTTCCGCCGTCTGCGTCGGCGCTTTATTCCTAATGAGCGATTTCGGCACCGCCTGCATTTTTTTCCTGACGTTTTTAATCATCGCCTTTATCCGTTCCGGCGACGTGCGGACCATTATTTTCATCGTGGCTGCCGCCTGTCTCGGCGCGTTTCTTATTTTGCAGTTTAAGCCTTATATTGCCGACCGTTTCGCGGTATGGGGCCACGCCTGGGAATATCTGAACGACACCGGCTACCAGCAGGCCCGGGTGATGAGCTACGCCGCCTCCGGCGGCCTGTTCGGCGTAGGCGTGGGACAAGGCAACTTACAATATGTATTCGCCTCAACCAGCGACCTGATTTTCGGTATGCTGTGCGAGGAAACCGGCCTTTTATTCGCCATTATCATCGCGGCTGTCATCGCCGGCCTGGCGTTTTACGCCCGGGCCATCAGCGCTACCAGCCGTTCTACCCTGTATTCCATCGCCGCCTGCTCGGTAGGAGGCATGTTTGTCTTTCAATCCTGTCTCAATATTTTCGGCGCCACCGACCTGCTGCCTCTCACCGGCGTAACCCTGCCCTTTGTCAGCATGGGCGGTTCCAGCATGATGGCGTGCTGGGGACTTTTGTCCTTTATCAAGGCGGCCGACGAACGCACCTACCAGGGCATTTGACATGAGGCGGGAAAAACTCTGACCTCTGAAAGGGGGAGCTCTCTTGAGAACCACCAGAGCCAGATCCATTGTAGTCTATATCCTGGCCGCCGTGTTCGCGGCGGGGCTTGGCTTTTTCGTACTGAAAACCTTCCTTCATGGCAGCGACTGGGCAGTCAGTCCGATCAACCAGCATATCAACACCGACAGCGGCGAGCTGGCCTCCGCCGGAAAGGTACTGGACCGGGATGGAGAAATTCTTGCCCAAAGCGTAGACGGCCAGCGGGTTTACAGCGCCGATTCCCTCATCCGCCAGGCCATGCTCCAAACCGTCGGAGACAACACCTGGGCCATTTCCACGGCGGTACAGAATACCCGCCGTTCTGATCTGATCGGCTATAATTTTATTACCGGCATCAGCGCCAACACCGCTTTCGGCACCGGGAACAACCTGACCCTGACGCTGGACAGCGGCCTGTGCGCCGAGGCTCTTTCCCTGATGGGGGACCGGGACGGCGCTGTGGTGATTTCCAACTATGTCACCGGGGAAATCCTCTGCATGGTCAGCACGCCCACCTACGACCCGGAAAACCGCCCCGACATTGAAAACGACGAAACCGGCCAATACGACGGCGTATTTCTCAACAAGGTGCTTTCCGCCTCTATGACGCCAGGCTCCACTTTTAAAATTATCACCTGCGCCGCGGCCATTGACAATATTCCCGACATCAATGAACGGGTCTTCACCTGCAGCGGGGAAATTGAGGTGGACGGCGAAAAGATCACTTGTATGGCGAGCCACGGTCAAATTGGATTTGAAGAAGGCATGTCCCAATCCTGTAATATCGTGTTTGCCGAGCTGGCTATGGAGCTGGGCAAGGACAAAATGACCGAGGAAGCGGAAAAAATGGGATTCGGCTCCTCCTTCACCATAGACGGCGCTCCCACCCTGGCCAGCAGCTACGACGTTTCCAAGGCGGAAACCAGGGATCTGGGCTGGTCCGGCATCGGCCAGTACACCGACCTGGTCAATCCCATGCACCTGAATATCCTTATGGGAGCCATCGCCAACGGCGGCGTCTACGTTACTCCGTACTATATTGATTCGATTAAAACACCCTTTGGCCTGCCCACCTATGTGGGCTACGGCACGCCGGGAGAACGGCTGCTGAAGGCCGAGACCGCCGACGCGTTAAAGGATATTATGCGCTATACGGTGGAAACTAACTATGGAGACAGCATGTTCCCGGGATTAACGGTATGCGCTAAGACCGGCACCGGCGAAATCGGAGAGGATAAAAATCCCAACGGCTGGATGACCGGCTTCACTCTGGATTCCGATTGTCCGCTGGCTTTCACCATTGTGGTGGAAAATTCCGGCTTCGGCATGGCTCAGGCCGGACCTATCGCACAGCAGCTCTTGCAGAGCGCCGCCGCTATCGTCCGGGGGCAATAGCCGAAAACCGGGAGCAGGCGCCTCCGCGGGCCGTTTGCAGGAAAGCGGGCCGGCTGCCACTGGAAAGGCCAATCCTTGCATCGGTTTAAGGCTTTTCTCAGGGGAAAGCTGTTGTCAAAGCGGAAAATTTATGTTAAACTGTTTTGCGAAAAGGAGCGGTCCTGAGAAAACGGCATCAGCGCCCGCCTCCCGAGGCCCCAGCGGGCACTGCCGATGCGGCGTCCCGTCAAAAACACACGGAGCCCGGCCCTTCCAGCATGGAAAGCTGTCGGATCACCGCCGGCAGTCAGGCTGTCATTGGGCCTTCGGCTCTGACAAGCGAGGATGAATAAAACGACATGTGGCAGAGGATCAAAACATTTTTCGCCCGAGTACAGACCATGAGCGTAAAGGCCATGTGGATGATGATCCAGAAAATCCACGCGGAGTCTCACGTGTCCCGTCTGTTTATTTTATGCGATATGGTCTGGTGCGCCGTGCATTACGGCGTGGGCTATTTGGAATACCGGGTCTTTGGCTGGGTTTATATCCGAGGAAAAAAACGGAAAACCTTTATGACCATGCAGGATAATCTGCGGGTATGCCGGTTGGCCAATGACAAGGCCTACCTTCCCTTATTCGAGGACAAGCTTCAATTCAACGAAAAATTCCGTGAATTTGTCCACCGTGATTTCCTGGACCTGCGGAAAGCCTCTTTTGAGGAATTTCAAGCTTTCTGCCAAAGCCATCCGGTGATCTTTGTCAAGGAAACCGACGGCTTCGGCGGCGTAGGCGCCAGAAAGCTCAGTGCTTCCGATTATCAGGCTGAGCCCTCCTGCCGGGCGCTTTACCAGGAGCTGAAGGATAACCGCCTGTTCGTAGTGGAGGAATGTGTGGTTCAATGCGAAAAAATGAACCTGCTTTGCCCTGCCTCTATCAATACCCTTCGGATGGTGACGGTTCTTTCCGGCGGAAAGCCATATCTAATGTATACCCTGGTGCGTATGGGCAACGGCACCAAGGCGGTAGACAATATCTCCAGCGGCGGCATGTACGCCCCGGTGGATGAAAACGGCGTGATCTTTAAGCCCGCTTTCTGCGATAAGACCGGCGAGCTTTACGAAATTCATCCCTTTACCAAAACCAAGCTGGTGGGTTTCCAAATTCCGTTTTACGCCCAGGCGGTAGAAATGGTGTTTGAAGCCGCCCAAAGGGTCCCCCAGGTGGGCTATGTAGGCTGGGATGTGGCTATGGCGGAGGACGGCCCCCTGCTTATTGAGGGCAACACTATGCCTGGCTACGATATGCCCCAGAACTATTATCATCTGCGGGATGAAAAGGCGGGGATTCTCTCCCGGTTCCAGGAGGTGCTGGGAGAGCGGCTGGAGGCAAACTAAGCGCCGGAGCCTTCGGTGCGGCGGGCGGGGCCCGCTTTCGTCACGGCCCGGGCTTTTGCTTCTCCGGCTTTTTGCGCCGTAAACCCTCTGTCAGGAGCCTGACGGCGGCTGTTTTTTATTTTCCTATCGGCAAAGCGCCGCAGCCTCTTGTTTTGATTCTCTCACAGGCTCTAAATCCCGTGGTCCCCTTAGGCGTAAATCCCACCCGGATTTGCGCCTTACCCAGTTAAGGAGATTTTTATGAAACATAACCGTATGATAGCCGGGATCCTGGCTCTGATTCTCGCATTCGGCTCTGGAGGCTGTTCCTCCGGGCCCGACGATTTTAACGCCTCCCAAAAGGGCGCAACCGAAGCCACCCGGCAAAAAAATGAGGAAGTGTACCGCCAGCTGGATTTCAACAACAAGGATGAAATCAACGCGGCGGCAAAGGGCTTGCTGGATTCTCCCGAGTCCCTGGAAATCAAAGACGAAGGCGGCAGCGTGATTTGGAGTCAAAAGGCCTTTTCCTTTGTTACGGAAGATACTCCCTCTCCGGATACCGTCCACCCCGGGCTCTGGAGCAACGCCCAGATGAACCGGTATTACGGACTGTTTCAGGTACACGACCGCATTTTTCAAGTACGCGGCTATGACGTCACCAATCTGACACTGATCGCCGGGGATACCGGCTGGATCATCATAGATCCCATGTCCAACGCCGAGGCTATGCGCGCCGCCTTAGAACTGATCGAAAAGGACATTGAGGAGCGGCCTATTGCGGCGGTCATCTACACCGCGGCCTCCGTCAATCATTACGGCGGCGTGGGCACTCTGCTGGAGGATGCCGCCGCAGCCATCCCCATTATCGCTCCGCGGGGCTTTTTGGATGCCGCAGGCACGGAAAACCTGTTCACTGAAAACAGCTCCCGCAGGCAGTCGGAGTATTTATATGGCAGCCTGCTTCCGGCCGGCGCTCAGGGCAGCCTGTTCATCGGCAAAGATGAAACCACTGCAAATGGTACAGCCACCTACCTGACTCCCAACGATTTTATTCAGGAAACCGGAGAAACCCGAGAGATTGACGGCGTAGAGATTCAGTTTCAGCTGTCGGAGGATACCACCGGTAATGTGGCGATGAACTTATATTTCCCCGACACCAAGTGCCTATGGCTTTCCGAAAATTGCAGCGGAACCCTCCATGACCTCTATGATGTCACAGGAGAAAAATCCTCCCGGCCTGACCAGTGGGCGGATTTTCTGACGGAAACCTACGCTCTTTACGGCAGCCAGGCTGAAATCGTAATCGAAGCCCACAATTGGCCCCATTGGGGAAAGGATGTGATCCGCTCCTACCTTTCCAACCTGGCGTCGGCTTATCAGTATGTATTCGATCAGACCCTTCATTTGATGAACCAAGGCTATACGGAGTCGGAAATCGTTCAGTCGCTGGCTTTACCGCAAAGCCTTGCCCAAAGCTGGTATCTGCGTCAGTACTGCTCCTCCTTAGGCGGCAGCATCCGCACAGTATACCAGTCTTATCAAACCGCCTCCACCTTGAACCCGGTGGATTTAAACCCGCTGACGGAAACAGAGACAGCCCGCCGGCTGGTAGAATATCTGGGAGATGTAACCACCGTTTTAAAGCGTGCGGAGGAGGATTTTGCCAAGGGAGACTACCAATGGGTGGCCCAGATCACCAATATTTTGATACAAGCCGACCCTAATAACCAGCAGGCCCGCTACCTGTGCGCAGACGCCTTAGAGCAGCTGGGCTATCAATGCGAGTCCGTCCTGTGGCGCAACGCCTATTTAACCGGAGCCAAAGAGCTTCGGGAAGGAGCGGATCCCCAAGAGGTGGAGCTGGATCCGCTTGGGCAGAAAGCCCAGCACTTTTTGTCAGGGGAAGCGATTCTGGATTATATGGGAACCCTGGTGGACAAGGATCTTGCAAACGGCAAGGAGTTCACATTTCTCCTGACTCTGACCGATGATGAGGAAACCTATACGGTACAGCTTAAAAACAGCGTGCTTCTTGTTTATCCTGGGGCCGTGGATAAAGCCTGTAAAAATAAAATCACCACCACTTCCTCCGGCCTATTTGCAATTCTCAATCAGGATACCGACCGGCAGGCCTTACTGCTGGAGGTAGAGGGGGACGAAAACATTCCCTCTGTTTTGGCCGGCTGTCTCAAGCGGCCTTCTGACGAATTTAACGTGGTGATTCCTTAACCGGCAGCCCGGCATGATTCCTCTATGGGACATGGTTCCATGCGTTGGCCGAGCCCGCGCCGGCTTTCTCCGGTTCTCTGCCCATACGTTTTCTGTTTTTCCAGGATCCGAGCGGGAAGGCTTTCATGTTTTTTATGTTCATTCATGGCCAATAAAACAGGGACGGCTTACAGCCGTCCCTGTTTTATTGATTCGGAAAATCATCGGCCCAGCTGTCAAGCACGGCTTCCGCTTAAGGAAAGCCTTTAGTTCTTCCAGGAGAAGCCCTCATAGGAACCAGACTCTATGAAGAGGCACCGTTCCATGGCGGAGGCCGCTGCCGGCGGCCCATTGAATCCTTTGCGAGCGCTGCGGCATACGCCGCAATGATAAAATCCCACATCCCTTTGAAGGCCAAGCCTGCAGCAGGACTTTCCAGAGCTGATGTGAACTGCCGGTTTATCTGCGTTTTGGGTTACCATTTTCCTCTTGACAAGCACTACCTGATTCTATATAATTAGTAATACAAAGCATAGTTATGCTAAGTATTTTGAAAACAAAGATGGAGAACAGCAGATATGGAATTAAAGCTGGAACAGCAATTCAAAAAAGGCGCCTTAGAGATGGTGCTTCTCTCGTTGATTGCCCGTCAGCGCTCCTACGGCTATGAGTTGATTTCGCGTCTTCAGCGGGAGGGCGGCGGGCTTTTCCAGGAGACTAAGGAAGGTACTCTTTATCCCATCTTATACCGACTGGAGGATGAAGGCCTTATCGAAAGCGAGCTGGCGTCAGACAGCGGCAGGCGGGTCAAAAAGTATTATCAGATTACTGATCTGGGGCTTTCCGCCCTGACGGAAAGAAAAAGCTTTTGGCAAAGCTATAAAAAGGTGATCGACCGCCTTTTGGAGGATGCGCTATGAATAAGAATCAATATGTAAATTCCATTTTGAAAAGGCTTCTGGCTACCGACCGTACGAAAAAAAGGATCCGGGCGGACTTGATGACGGAAATAGAAGCCTTGGAGGATCAGGGCTTTTCACTCGAGGAAATCGTGCGGCAAAAAGGCGCGCCAGAGCTGGTAGCCAAAGAATTTAACGACAGCAGTTCCGATCCGGAGGCACAACGGCAGTATTATTTACAGCGAGGACTGAAAATCGCCGTTATTGTTCTGCTTGTATCAGCCGTTCTCCTGGTGCTCGCTGGTACGGCCTTGCATTATCTGCCGTTTTGGTACACGCCGCCTCTTACCGAGGGAGAAACCGTCGCCATCATTGGCGGAGCCGATGGCCCCACCTCCATTTTCGTCACCAGTCTTCCCAAAATCACGGGTTTTGCCGCCCAGCTGCTGACTCTCGGCTGCGTACTGCTGGCCCTTTGCCTTGCCGCTCTTGCCGCATATTGGGCTTTAAGAAAAAGATATTAATCAATCAGCAAATAAAAATCATTTGTTGGAAAAGAAAAAACACCATAAAAGCCACGGGCTTAAAGCGTGGTTTTAAGAAAGCAGAGAGGGACGGCTGTGTGTCGTCCCTCTCTGCTTTCTTACCGCGCCGTCCAGCTATGCCGACGGCTTTTCCAACCTTATGCGGGCTACTGACCGGCAGCTTGGGCCATGTTTCTTACCCCTCTGCCTTTGCCTCGGTTCCGTTGATCGGGGACTCATCCTCTCCCTTACGGTTCTGCATATGATAGCTGCACCGCAGCATCAGCTTTTCCGGGGCCAGCCTGCCGGTAAATTTCGCCGCTTTCATCAAGGCGCCCGGCACGATCAGCAGCTTTTTCTGGAACATCTTCCGCAGCGCATAAGCCGCCACCTCACAGCTGCTCAGGCCCTTTACGCTGAATTTCACGCCCGCCCGGTCATTAAACCCGGTATCCACCGGGCCGGGACACAGAACGCTGACGCTGACATCGCTTTTCTCCCGGCGAAGCTCCTCATAAACAGCCTCGGTCAGACGGAGCACATAGGCTTTGGAGGCGTAATAGCTGGACATGAGAGGGCCGGCAAAAAAAGCCGCCGATGAGGATACGTTCATCAGATATCCCTTATTCCGTTTTTTAAAATCCCGCAAAAACAGCTTCGTCAGAATATGCACAGCCTGAATATTCAGCCGAAGCATGTTAAGCTCCTGCTCCAGATCCGTATCGTAAAACCTGCCGTACATTCCATAACCCGCGTTATTAATCAGCACGTCGATATTTTGGTCCTTGACCTGATTGTATAAGTCAAAACAGGCCTGCTCTCTGGACAAATCCAGGGGGAGCACCTGAACCTCTGTGTTCAATTCCTGTTTCAAGGCCTCCAGCTTATCTCTGCTGCGGGCTACCGCAATCAGGTCGTATCCCATAGCGCTCAGCATTCTCGCCATATCCCGGCCGATGCCTCCGCTCGCTCCTGTCACTAAGGCTTTCAATTTTCCTTACCTCCTTGTTTCTCCTTCGATCCTCGTCTTACCGCTTCCCAGCGGCCTCTCGGCCGCCATAATTCCCATCCTTTATTTAGGATACCATTTTACCCGCTTTTTCACAATTTATCCATTGCTTTTTCCTTGCGATATGCTAAAATAAAAGCAGTCCGCTCCCCACTCCGCGGTAAGCTCGTCTTCTCCGCAAAATAATTTTGAGGAAGGGAAAGACGCTCTTGGCGGCTCTTTCTTTTATCGTTCCAAAATAGAAAGGACTTATCCTAATGGCAAACAAGAAAAACCGGCCTGTTCCCCCGAAAAAGAAAAAAACAGAAAAGCGGGTGATATGGGTCCGGGTCATGGCTATTCTTCTCGCCCTTCTTTTGGCCGGTTCCGTGCTGGGCGTTATCTTCACCACGACAGCCGTATAAAGCTCTAATTAGGCTGATTCCGCCACAAAAAAGAAACCGTCTGAAAATCTGTCAGACGGTTTCTTTTTTATTGGGCAGGAAAGCCGACGGCTCTTCCGGCGGCAATCATTTTCACACTATTTCCCCTGACAGATATTTTCCGGCACAGCTGCGGCTTTTTCGGCTCTTTCTTTTCACTTGAGGCCGTTTCCCACTCTCCCCGCCGCGCTATGATCCGATAAAAAGAGGACTGCCCTCTTCTCCTTGAAAGCTTCAATCAGGAAAAGGAACCGTCCTCACTTTTATCTCAGCATAAAATTACATTCCATGGATTTCTTCCGCAGACAGCAGGACCACTCCTGCGTCTCTCAGGGCTTCCATGGCTTTCTCGTCGTTATCCACCCGGATAATAACGAATGCCTTGCCCTTATCCCGGCTGATGAAAGCATACATATACTCCACCGTGATATGGTGATCCGCCAAAATACGCATTGCCTTGGAAAATTCGCCAGGCCTGTCGTTGATGCCGATCCCGATCACGTCCGTAAGGGAAACGGTCATTCCCGCCGCCTTCAGCGCCTTAACCGCCTGCCCCGGATCATTCACAATCAGCCGAAGGATTCCAAAATCGCTGGTATCCGCCACGGAAATCGCGCGGATATCGATTTGAGCCGCCGCCAGGACTTCCGTAATCTGGGCCAGGCGTCCCTCCCGGTTTTCTACAAAAATGGAAAGCTGTTGAATCTTCATAGTGCCGCCTCCTTTTTAGATGTGCCGTTTGTCAATCACTCGCTTGGCCTTACCCTCGGAACGGGGCAGGCTCTTGGGTTCTACCAGGCGGATCTTCGCCGCGATATTCAGGGTGGACTGGAGAGCAGCGGCAATATTATGCTCCACATCCTCCAGGTTTCTCACCTTATCAGAGAACATCTGATCCGACATTTCCACCTGAACCTCCATAGTATCCAGATTGTTTTTCCGGTCCACGATGATCTGATAGTTAGGCTCCATGTTCAGGCTCAGCAGCACGTGCTCCACCTGAGAGGGGAACACGTTGATGCCGCGGATAATCAGCATATCGTCGGTACGGCCGCGGGTCTTGCTCATTTTCACCAGGGTTCTTCCGCAGGAGCAGGGCTTGTGGCTCAGCTTGCAGATATCCCTTGTGCGGTAACGGAGAAGAGGCAGCGCCTCCTTGCCGATGCAGGTGAATACCAGCTCGCCGTACTCGCCGTCGGGAAGCTGCTCTCCGGTTTCCGGATCGATGATCTCCGGATAGAAGAAATCCTCGTTGATGTGCATACCGGTCTGCTCTTTGCATTCGAAGGAAACGCCGGGTCCGGCGATTTCAGACAGGCCGTAAATATCATAAGCCTTAATATCCAGGATTTTTTCGATTTCCCGGCGCATATTCTCGCTCCAGGCCTCGGCGCCGAAAATGCCGCCGCGAAGCTTCAGGGTTTTGGGATCAATGCCCATATCCCGCACCGTTTCGCCGATGTACATGGCATAGGATGGGGTGCAGCACAGGAAATCGGAGCCGTAATCCCGAAGGATATCCACCTGGCGCTTGGTATTTCCGGAGGAAACCGGGATGGCCGTGGCGCCCAGCATCTCAGCGCCGTAGTGCAGCCCAAGGCCGCCGGTAAACAGGCCGTAACCATAGGAAACGTGGATATAGTCAGACTTGGTGGCGCCGGCGGCGACCAGCGCTCTGGCGGCGCCCTTGGCCCACACGTCGATGTCGTTTTTCGTGTACCCTACCACCGTCTGCTTGCCGGTAGTGCCGGAGGAGGCGTGGATTCTCACCAGCTGCTCCTTCGGTACGGCGATCATACCGAAAGGATAATTATCCCTCAGGTCGGTTTTGTAGGTAAAGGGCAGCTTATGGATATCGTCGATGGATTTAATATCCCCGGGCAGCAGGCCCATTTCGTCAAACCTCTTTTTGTAAAGAGGCACGTTGTTATAGCAGTTCTCCACCATTTTAACCAGCCGGCGGGACTGAATCCAGTGCAATACCTCTCGGGGAGCGGTCTCTAGGTCCGGCTCAAAATAGTTATCCTGCATTGGTTACCACTTCCTGTTCTTTTTCTTTTGATTTTCCTAAAATCAGAATCCGGAAAAGCCATGCTTCCACCGGAATTCTTATTCCGCATAGCCGCGGGCCGTCCCCCAAAAGCCGGGAGCTCTTTTTGGGTAAAATGAAGCGTATTATTTCCCCCGGCCCGGTCCGGCAGACTCAGCCGGCGCAGCGCCGTTTCCCAGCGCGCCGCGCTGGTCTGTGCAGCACGCGCCCGCAAGAGCGCAGGCGTATTCCTCCGGAAGCTTTTCCGGAGAGCCGGGACATAAAAGATTTTCTGAATAAAATATGCTCTTTTTCAAGCCTCTTACAGCGGCTTATCTCTCGTAGCCCAGCTCAAAGGCTTTTTTATTCATCTCAATAAACTTCTGAGGAACTGTTGCCTCGATGGTTTTCAGCCATTCCTCCTTGCTCAGCTCCATGTGTTTGGCCATCACGCCGATCAGCACTACATTAACCGCCTTGGAGGATCCCGCCTGTTCCGCTAAGGACAAGGCGTCCACCGCGACAATTTTCGCTTCCTTTTCCTGGAGCTTCTCAATCAGACCCTCCGGATAGACGGCGTTGCCCGCCACCACCGGCATAGGATCGATCCGCTGGGTATTGACGATAATGGCGCCTCCTTTTTTCAGGTAAGGCAGATATCTGGCGGCTTCCAGCTGCTCAAAGGCCAGGATATAGTCGGCGCCGCCCTTTTCAATCACCGGGGAGTAAACCTTTTCCCCGTACCGGACATAGGTTTCCACCGAGCCGCCCCGCTGGCTCATGCCGTGAACCTCGGAGACCTTCACGTCGTGGCCCGCAGCCACCATAGCGTTGCCCAGCAGCCGGCTGGCAAGCAATGTTCCCTGGCCGCCAACGCCCACGATCAAAACGCTTTTTACCTCGCTCATGCTTTCGCCTCCTTGCTCACAATAGCCTGCTTCGGGCACAGGCCCTCGCACACGCCGCATCCCACGCACTGGGTTCTGTCGATGACCGCCTTGCCATCCCGCTGGGAAATGGCCGGGCAGCCGATGGCCATACAGGCCTTGCAGCCAATGCATTTATCGGTATCCACCGCCAGCGGCGGGTTGTGCTTCACGGTTTTCAGCAAGGCACAGGGCCTTCTGGAAATAATCACAGAGGGGCCGTCCGCCGCCAGCTCCTCGTTGACGGCTTTCTGGGTTTCCTTCAGGTCATAGGGATCGCACACCCGCACCCGGTCGATGCCCACGGCCTTGCACAAGGCCTCCAGGGAAACCGCCGACGCCGGGTCGCCGTAAATATTTTTACCGGTGGTGGGGTTCTCCTGATGGCCGGTCATGCCGGTGATGGAGTTATCCAAAACCACAACCACGGAATTGGAGTTATTATAGGCGATATCAATCAGGCCGGTAATCCCAGAGTGGATGAACGTGGAGTCTCCGATGACCGCCACGGATTTTTTCTCGCTTTTTTCCCCCAGCACCTTATTGTAGCCGTGGAGTGAGGACACCGACGCGCCCATGCAGACGCAGGTATCCATCATGCCCAAGGGGGCGCTGGCGCCTAAGGTATAGCAGCCGATATCGCCGGACACATAAACCTTGGCCCGCTTCAGGGCGTAGAACAGGCCCCTATGGGGGCAGCCGCAGCACATCACCGGAGGCCGCACCGGAATTTCAGCCTCCAGGGCTTGGGCGGGCAGTTCCTCGCCGGTGAGCAGCCTGCGCACCAGGCTCTGGTTAAACTCGCCGCACAGGGGGAACAGCTCCTTGCCAACGACGTCCACGCCGATCTTTTTGCAGTGGGACTCGATCACGTCGTCCAGTTCCTCGATAACATAGACCTTTTCCACCTTTTCCGCGAACGTTTTGATCAGCTCCACCGGCAAGGGATTCACCATGCCCAGCTTCAGGTAAGAGGCGCCGCCGCCCATGGCCTCTTTGGCGTATTGATAAGAGTTGCCGGAGGTGATGATGCCGATAGATGGGTCATTAATCTCCATGCGGTTGATTTCCGCGGTCTCCGCCCACTGGGTCAGCCTCTGGGTTCTTTCCTCCACCTTTACGTGCTTGGGCCGGGCGAACGCCGGCAGCATGACGTTTTTCGCCGGGTTCTTCTCATAGGGCTTCAAATCTCTTTCGTTCCTGTCCTGCAGCTCCACCAGGCTTCTGGAATGGGCGATCCTGGTGGTCAGCCGCAGCACCACCGGGGTGTCAAACTCCTCGGAAAGGGCATAGGCCAGCTTGGTAAAGTCCTTGCATTCCTGGGAATCCGCAGGCTCCAGCATGGGAACCTTGGCGCCAATGGCATGGCGGCGGCTGTCCTGCTCATTCTGAGAGGAATGCATACCCGGGTCGTCGGCCACTCCAAGAACCATACCGCCGTTGACGCCGATATAACTCATGGTGTAAAAGGGGTCCGCGGCCACGTTCAGGCCCACGTGCTTCATGGCGCAGAAGGATCTGGCGCCGGCAAAGCTCGCGCCAATGGCGGCCTCCGCCGCTACCTTCTCGTTGGGCGCCCATTCACAGGAAAGCTCCTGATATTTGGCGGCGTTTTCCGTGATTTCCGTACTGGGAGTTCCAGGATAGCTGGAAACAAAACGGACGCCTGCTTCATACAGGCCTCTGGCAACGGCCTCGTTGCCCAGCATTAATTGTTTCATCTATGTAGCTCCTCCAAATTTTCTATTCTTGTCAAAACCGGATTTATTCCTCCGGCTGATTTCTCAAATCCAGAATGCGCTTGGCCTTGCCCTGGAACCGCTCCAGGCTCTTAGGCTCCACCAGGGTCACCCTGGTTTCCAGGCCCAGCACGCTTTTCAGCCGGTCGTGAACGCTCTTCTGCAAAGCCTCCAGCGCCCGGTAATTCTCCAGCAGATCGCCGTTGAGCAGCTCCACCTTAACCTCCAGGTTATCCATGAAGTTCCTCCGGCGGACCACCAGCTGGTAATGGGGCCCCACGTTCTCCATGCCCACCAGCACGCTTTCAATCTGAGTGGGGAACACATTGACGCCCTTAATAATCAGCATATCATCGGTGCGGCCCATGCACTTTTCCATGCGGACATGGGTCCGGCCACAGGCGCAGGGCTCGTAATTCAGCCTGGTGATATCCTTAGTCCGGTACCTGAGCACCGGCATTCCCTCACGGGTCAGGGTAGTGACCACCAGTTCCCCGGCCTCGCCCGGAGCCTTGTGCTCCAGGGTATCCGGATCGATGATTTCCGGCAGGAAATGATCCTCCGCGAAGTGGAGTCCGCACCGCAGCCCGCATTCGCCGGACACGCCCGGCCCTCCCAGCTCCGTCATGCCATAATTGTCGGATACAAAAATCCCCATAGAATTTTCAATCTGGGTCCGCATCTCCGGCGTACAGGTTTCCGAACCCAGCAGGCCGATCCGCAGCTTATACTGCTCCATAGGATAGCCCGCTTCCTTCATGGCCTCCCCCAGATACAAGGCATAGGAGGGAGTGGCCACCAAACCGGTAACGCCAAAATCCCGGAACATCATCAGCTGCTTGGCCGTATTGCCCGAGGAGGCCGGAATCACCGTAGCCCCCAGCTTTTCCAGGCCGTAGTGCAGGCCCAAGGCGCCGGTGAACAGGCCGTAGCCAAAGGCGATCTGGATGATGTCCCCTTCGGTGGCGCCTCCGCCCACCGCCACACGGGCTACCTGGTCAGACCAATTTTCAATGTCCCGGCGGGTATACACCCCAACGGTAGGCTTTCCAGTAGTGCCGGAGGAAGCGTGGATCCGCACGATCTTCTTCATGGGCTGGGCCAGCATTTGGAAGGGGTAATTATCCCGGATGTCATCCTTCGTGGTACAAGGGATATATTGGACGTCGCTTAAGGTTTTTATTTTATCGCCGGTCACGCCGGCCTGGCGCAGCCGCTCATGGTAAAACGGCACATTATTGTAGCAGTAATCCACAATATGCTTCAACCGCTCCAATTGCAAGGCTTCCAAATCCCTGCGGTTCATGGTTTCAATGTCTTTCTGAAAAAACAACCGTAACACTTCCCTTTTTCTTTTCAAAGCAAGGCCTTTTCCCCTAAGATTTTCCCTATTGCTCCACCATAAAAGCAGGCTGGCACAGCCTGCTTTTTTAACAAAAAGCACCTGCGTTTTTTCGTTTATGGTTCTAATGCCGCCTTAGCCTCCGGCGGCCTTCGCCCTCCTTTATGGCGTGAAGCTATTATACCATAATTCCGCCTGTTTGACAAATAGAAACCGCAGGAACAGCATGGTTCTTTTCGGGAAAAGAAAGTCCGCTTTTCTCCATCATGAAAGATTTCTCAGCCGGCGGAGCAGCGGCACCGCAAAGGTAAAAGCGCAGGCAATCCGCCTGCGCTTTTTCTCAGCCTTCGCTTTTTGTAAAATAATCCAATCCGTTCAATTTTTGACGATATGATGCTTGGCCCGCCATTCCTCGGCGGTGCCGGTATAGAAAAAGTCGTTGGTTTCCCCGCTTTTCCATCCGGCCCTTTTAGCGATGACGCTGACCAGGAAGCACAGTGCCAGAGAGACGGCCATGGCCAGACAGGCATACAAGGGGCCGTTTGGGGTTTTGAAGCCGGAAACCGCCACCGGAACAAGGGCGGTCAGAAAGCCGCCGACCATCCCCGCCCAGGCGCCGGCCTTATTGATGCCCTTCCAATACAGCGCCACAGCGTAAGGCGCCAGGAAGGAGCCGGAGATGATTCCCCAGGAATAGGACATCATTTCCAAGATAGGAGTGGGATAGTTAGCCACCACATAAGAGCCCACGACGAAAATCAAGCAGAAAATACGGGTCAGCTTGGCCAGGGTTTTGTCCTTCATATTGGGCTTCAGCTTCGCCTTCACCAAATCCATGGTTACGGTGGAGCAGGCGGTCAGGGTGATGCTGGAAAGTGTGGACACAGACGCGGAAATCAGCAGCACCAGCACAATACCGATCAGGATATTGGGCAATCCGGCCATATTCAGCATCTGCGGCACGATGTAGTCCTTTCCTCCCTGGGGCAGCTCGCTGCCGAAGAACAAATGGGAGAAGGAACCGATAAAATAGCCGCCTCCCGCAACCAGCAGAGCGAAGAAGGTGGAAATAATCACGCCCCGTTTTACCTCTTTGTCATCCCGGATGCCATAATATTTATGTACCATCTGGGGCAGTCCCCAGGTGCCGAAGCTGGTCATCAAAATGGTGGCGACTAGGGAAACCAGCATTTGGGAATCCATGGGAGCCATCTGATTCTGTTCCATGTAGGAGATCATATTCTGGAAGCCGTTTTGCAGGCCGCCCACCTGGGGGCATATGATAATCATAGCCAGCAAGGCGCTGACGCCGAACATCATGATAATCCCCTGAACAAAGTCTGCCTTCAAGGTGGCCATATAGCCTCCCAGCACCAAAACCACCGCCGAACCTACGGCGATCAGAATCATGCATACTGTTTCATCAATATTCAGCAGCACAGAACAAACGCTGGTCAGGCCCTTATACACAGAGGCGGAGTAGGGCAGCAGAAAAATAAAAATAACGATGCCGGAAAAGAGCTTCATCGCCTGGCTGTTATACCGCATTTCGAACAGCTGGGGCATCGATTTGATTTTCAATCTTCTGGTACATTCCCGGGTCCGTTTTGCCAGCACGAGCCAAGCCAAAAGGGAGCCGAACACCGCGTTGCCAAGGCCCACCAGGCCCGACCAAAGCCCATAGCTCCATCCCGAGCTGCCGGAATAGCCGATAAACATTACCGCGGAAAAGTAGGCTGTGCCGTAAGACAAGGCCGAAATCCACGCCCCTGCATTGCGTCCTCCTACCGTAAACGCCGCCATGCCCTTGCTGTTTTTGGAATTTAAAATTCCTACCGCAAGCATGAAAAGGACATAGACCGCTATGACGATCCATATAGTTGTTTCTTTGCTCATTGCCCTTCCTCCTTTATCACTTTAAAGCATCGATTAATCGATGCTTTAAACCACAAAAGAAATTTTACCTGTTTTCACTAAAAAAATCAAGCATTGTTTTCAAAATTCTTTTGTTAAGAATTTATTAATAGTTTTCTTTAATCCATTTTTATGGTAAAATAGAGAAAATAAAGGCAATTTGCTTGTAACCGGGAAGTTTTCCCGCTGCTGAAAGGGGTAACGGCGATTATGCTGCCGAACGACCAAGCGCTGATCGACGAAATTCTGCTTGAAAAGAAAAAAAACAACACTCTAATTCTGGCCCATACCTACCAGCCCCCCGAGGTTTTAGCGGTAGCCGATTTAACCGGAGATTCCTTCGCCTTGGCCAAGGCTGCCGAAAGCCTCGAGGCTCCCAGGGCGCTTTTGTGCGGGGTTCGCTTCATGGCGGAAACCTTGAAGATTCTGTCTCCGGAAAAGGAGGTCGTTCTCTCCCATCCTGACGCCGGCTGTCCAATGGCGGAGCAGATCAATCCAAAAGAGGTGGAAGCATACCGGAAAGCCCATCCGGACCATGGAATCTGCGCTTATGTAAACACCACCGCTGAGCTGAAAGCCCTGGCGGATGTCTGCGTCACCTCGTCCTCCGCAGTATCCATTGTGAGAAAGCTTCCTTATCAGGACATCTTATTCCTGCCTGACAAAAATTTAGGCTCCTTTGTGGCCGATGCCGTGCCAGAAAAAAACATCCACCTGATGAACGGCTATTGCCCGGTACATAACGAGATCACCGCCCAGGATATTCTAAGCATAAAGGCTGCCCATCCCGGCGCTAAAGTGGCGATCCATCCCGAGTGCCCTAGGGAAGCAGTTGCGCTGGCCGATATGATCGGTTCCACCAAGGATATCATCAGCTATGTGAATACCCGGGATGACGATATTATCCTGGCTACTGAGCGGGGTGTCTACGACAACCTCATTCTAGAATTTCCGGACCGGAAGCTTTACCAGCTTTGTCCCCAAAAAATGACCTGTGCCGATATGAAAAAGACCAATTTACAGCAAGTATATGACGCCTTGACCGGTAAGGGCGGCGAAGTCATTACCTTGGATGAATCTCTCCGGCTCAGAGCCTTAGGCAGCATTGCCAGTATGCTGCGGTATGGAAATTAATATAGCCGCGGCCAGCAGGCTGCCAGCTTTTTGCTGAGCCTCTTTGTGTTTTTATCATATAATCGATAAATCATATAAAGTTAAAACCGCATTGTGATATTTTCTATATCACAAAATATCGGAAGCTTAGTCAAACCGTTTTTCGCCTGCCAGGCCTTGGCATTTGTTGAGCTCTTAGTCAACCGCCTTCCTCGCGGGCGCCGCTTTTAGTTTTATTTATAACAATTCAACGCGCGGGTTGCGTCCAGGCTCAGCCTGGGGAAAGGGGAATCGTAATTATGCCCCAAGAGCAAAATTATGACGTTATCATCGTAGGGGCCGGCGCCGCCGGCCTCTACGCCGCTTTAAACCTGGAAAAGGAGGCGAAAGTCCTCCTGCTTTCCAAAAAGGAGCTCGCTCTTTCCAACAGCTCCCTGGCGCAAGGCGGAGTCGCTTCCGTAGTATATCGGGAAAACGATGATCCGGAGCTTCACTTTCAGGACACCTTGATCGCGGGCAAGCATCAAAACAATCCAGACGCGGTGCGTGTCCTGGTGAACGAAGGGCCGCAGGATGTGCTGAACATCCAGCGTCTGGGAGTGGATTTCGACTTAGCCGGCGACGGCCGAATCCAGATGACCCTGGAGGCGGGACATTCCCGCCATCGGATCGCCCACCACAAGGATTCTACCGGAAAAGAAATCGTGGACAAGCTGCTATATAGGGTAAAAAGGCTTGCCAATGTGACGATTTTGGAAAACGCTTTGCTTTTTTCCCTGACAAAAACGGAAAACGGCTTCTACGCCGGGGTCCAGCATCAGGGAGAAGCTTTTTATGCGGGAGCTTCTTATGTGCTGCTGGCTACCGGAGGAATCGGGCGTATTTACCAATACACCACCAATTCCGCTATTGCTACCGGCGACGGCATTATGTTTGCACATGAGCTGGGAGCTGAAATCAAGCATTTGAGCTGGATTCAATTTCATCCCACCGCCTTTGCCGCGGAAAAGGACCGGGAGCGCTTCTTGATTTCCGAGGCGGTTCGGGGAGAGGGCGCCAATCTGTTAAACTGCTACGGCGCCCATTTCACCTCCAAATATGATTCCCGGGGAGACTTAGCCCCCCGGGATGTGGTATCCAATGCCATTATGCAGGAAATGGCCGCTACCGGCAGCGACCGTTTCTATCTGGATATTACGTATAAGGATCCGGATTTCCTAAAAAGCCGTTTCCCTATGATCTATGAGCGCTGTCTCACCGAGGGAATCGATATCACCAGCGACTGGATTCCAGTGTTCCCCTGCCAGCATTATTTGATGGGCGGCATCAACGTGGATTTAAACGCCCGTACCCGGGTTTCCCGGCTGTACGCGGCGGGTGAATGCTCCCATACCGGGGTTCACGGCAGGAACCGGCTGGCCAGCAATTCTCTTTTGGAGGCTCTGGTATTCGGCAGACGGGCTGCACAGGATATTTCCGCCCATCTGAAGCGGGAGCAGCCTCCCTTGGGGCCGGCCCCTGAACAGGTGAATCTGGGCGGTAAGCCTATGCACCACGGCTACCGGACAAAGATCCGGGAAATCCTGCAGAATGCCTATTTTGTCATTCCAAAGCCAGAGGCTTTTCAGGAGGGCCTCAGCACCGTCAACCAAATTTTACAGGAGCTGGAAACCGGCGGCTACGCCCGCGGCCAGGATTTTGTGGAAGCGAAAAGCGCCGCGGTCTGCGCGAAAATTATCTTAAGCGAGGTTTTGAATGAAAATGATGCTTAATTCCTTTTATGTGGACGATCTCATTAAACGGGCGATTCAGGAGGATATCAACTATCTGGACGTCACCTCCGACTATCTTCTGCCCCCTGAACAGACTGGCGCCGCGAAATTCGTGGCGAAGGCCTCCGGAGTGCTGTGCGGCTTGGATGTCGCTTTTCGGGTCTTTCAGCTGTTAGATCCTACCTTTTCCGCCAAAGCCTATCAATCCGACGGAGACCCGGTTGAAAAGGGCGACCTGATCGCGGAATTTACCGGAAACGCCCGGCAGCTTCTGAAAGGGGAGCGAACTGCTCTGAACCTTTTGCAGCACATGTCCGGAATCGCCACCGCAACCGCCCAGGCTGTGGCTCTGACGAAGGGCACCAAAGCCTCTATCGCGGATACCCGCAAAACCTTGCCCGGACTCCGGGCCCTGCAAAAATATGCCGTCACCATAGGCGGCGGAAAAAACCACCGCTTTAACCTCTCCGACGCCGCCATGCTGAAGGATAATCATATCGACGCAGGGGGCGGTATTACCAGCGCTATCAGCAAGCTGCGGGAAAAGGTGGGCCATATGACCAAAATCGAGGTGGAAACCCGGAGCCTGGACGAGCTGAGAGAAGCTCTGGCGGCTGGAGCGGATATCATCATGCTGGACAATATGACGATAGAGCAAATGGCGGAGGCGGTCAAAATCACCGGCGGCAAAGCTCTGCTGGAGGCTTCCGGCAATATTACCGCAGACACGATTCAGGCCGTAGCCGCTACCGGCGTGGACATCATCTCCATCGGGGCCCTCACCCATTCGGTAAAGGCCTTCGACATTTCTATGAAAATTTCCTTATGATGAAAAACGATTGAAGCTGCCAGTAAATAAGCGGTATATAAAAGCCTCTGAAAGAACAGCATCGACGGCTGACCTTCCGCTAAAACGAACAATAAAGAGGAGTTCCTGCCAAATTAGGCGCGCCGGATAAGAAAGTAATTTTATAAGGGATACCGTGCAGTACCTTCTAGGTGCTGCACGGTATCTTTTGCTATGCTGCGAATTTGAAGCTTTGCCGATTATCCTGGACTTCTTTCATACATATCAAGGCTTTCCTTTTTGACAGGGCTGTCCAGAATCCCCACTCCTGTGAAATAGATATCCGCCCTGGCATAACAATAGCTGTCGTACTTGTCGTTGTTGTGGACTTCAATGCACTCAATCAGTGAATTGGCGATAGTTGGCGTGAAGCTCCTTAATATCGGTCACCTCCCGTAAGGTGCGAAGGACAGCTTCAAATCCACCACCTCTAACATCTCCAGAATTTCTGATTGCGTTTCAGGCCTTTTGCCGTACAGAAATGCAGCTTTTTGCCGCAGTTGGGATAAATATCACCCATCCCAAAAACAAGCTTTTCTGCCTGTCGCAGCAGGTCCGCGGCGATGTCTGCAAAGCTTCTCCTTAACCATTGCTCCTCGGCAATAATCGGCTCCTGTGCAATATCCGAGACGATCTGATGCTCTTCCTCTGGCTTGTAGATGGTTTTATGCACCTTGCAGCTGACGGCAGCGGCTTTAAATTCACAGAACAGCTGGTGTACTGCCTGTTTTCAAGAATGCCGACAATCGTTTTCTGATCCTATTTGCAAGAGCCAATTTCTATCTTTTTCGCATATAATCAGTCGATGCATTTATAATAAGGATTTGCTCTTTCTCCAGCTGTCTTGCAATCTGCGACGCACCGCGCCCGGCAAGACAAAGCGCGTGGATTTTACGTACTGCTTTGGCCTGCCACACCGCACGGATTTTCTTGGAGGTCTGCGCCGCATACCACTCCTTGGAAATATTGTGGAAGGGCGTCATCTCCACGCCGTCACCGGTCAAGATGTCTACTCTCTCCTGTATGGCGATAAAGCGGCTACCCCGCGACAGATACGCCACCTGCGTCAGCCTGCTCACGCCTGAAGCGGGATAGGCCTTTTATGGTGCCGATTTCTCCGTTTTCCGCCCTCCTTTCCATGCGCTGAAAGGGCGGTCTTTATATGCCGTCGTCTACGGTCAGGCAGGCAGTACAGCGCCGTTATTTTCCTTCCTGCTGCCCATTGATTTTTTCTCCTTTCCGGCAGCTAGGCATAACAAAGGCTTATTTATCCTACTATGCCTAGCCTCTCTTTCCCATTCTGCGATTTATCCGATAAGCTGTTTCCTTAAACTGCTCCAAGGCATTCTACCTTCCAGTCGTGCTGAATGAGTTCTGACATCATAAATCATGCCGTCGATTTTTAGCTTGAAACCGCCTTCTCAGCTGAAGCACATCAGCTTTCCGCTCTCAATAACGGCTTCAGGAGTAATGTCTGCGATTGCCGTCTATTTCGTTTTCTCCTATCGACTCTGGCGGAAGCCTTCACATCATATCGAGGTTGAAGATAAGGTCTTTTGTCTCTTTCATATATACTTATCCAACCTTTCGCTCCGGCTTCTGCGACCGCGGGCCATTCTCCGGTTGTAAGCTTATACCGTACTGTGTTCCGTTCGTCGCTTTTCCTATGTCGGTTTTGGATGCATACGGACTGCCGCTCCAGAGCGGAAATCTGTTCCCGTCTGTTTTGAGCAAACGAGACAAGCTCCTGCCGCACGGCGGGGAACATGATGCTTGATTATTCGCCGCAGGACAAAATGTTTGTCAATGCTTTGGGGAAAGTTCCCACATGCTTTCCAAAAAACGGAGACATCATTTTGTTTAAGCTTCATTTTTCGCTTCCTTCAAAGCAGTTATTACACCGGCAAGGTCTGTATTGATACAGATAGATTGTTTTGCGATGGCATCTGGGCAGACAGCTTCTCCCAGATTGATGCAGGCGTAAACCGTTTTCGGGTTCTGATAGGTCATCTTCCAAAACGGATATTTGATGATAGCAGGAGTATTGCTGCCTACGCCCAGTTCCAGAAAGAGGATATGCAGTCCCGTATGGCGGCGCAGGAAATCCTCGTAGCGGCGAGCCGCATTGTGCCAGCCCTCATCTTCCACAAAGGTCATATCCGTCCGCAGATTCATCGCCATAGGCGCACCGCAGACGGGGCAGTACGGCACGAGCTTACCGGGGATCTTTCTGTTTTCCTGTTTGTCCAGCATTTTTCTGACAACCGTTTCATTGTGATAGGTTTTCTGATGGCAGGGCTTTGAACACTGCCAGAGGCCGTAATCTCCCTGTGTATAGAACAGGCGGCTCTTATCAAATCCGGCTTTTTGAAAGCAATGATCCACATTAGTGGTCAGCACAAAATAGTCCTTGCCGTCGACGAGCCGGAGAAGCTCGTTGTAAATCGGCTTCGGCGCATCCATATAGCGGTTGATATAGATATACCGGCTCCAGTACGCCCAGTGTTCTTCCAAGGTTTCAAAGGGATAGAAGCCGCCGGAATACATATCGGAAAGCCCGTACTTTTCGATGAAATCGCCGAAAAATTTTTCAAAGCGTTCGCCGGTATAGGTAAAGCCGGCAGAGGCAGAAAGTCCGGCTCCTGCGCCGATCACAATTGCATCGGCTGTTTTAATTTCATATTTGAGTTTTTCTATCTGCTCTGAGCAGCTTTTCGTAGATGTCGTAGTCCCGCTCCTTGAATACATTGAAGATCACCTCGATTTGGTTTGGATTTTCCCGCTGCCACTGGATCACCGTCTGAATAGCGACCTGTGCCGCCAGCTCGTTGGGAAAACGAAACTCACCGGTGGAAATACAGCAAAACGCTACGCTGTGAAGCCCGTGTTTCGCCGCCAAATCAAGACAGGAACGGTAGCAGTCTGCCAGCAGCCTTCGGTCGGAAACCGCAACAGCATCGCCGATGACCGGGCCGATCGTGTGTAGCACATACCGGCAGGGCAGGTTGTAGGCTTTTGTGATTTTCGCTCTACCGGGTTCTTCTTTATGCCCCTGCCGCTTCATCAGTCCGGAACATTCCAGACGGAGCTGTACGCCCGCATAGGTGTGGATGGCGTTGTCGATGCAGCCGTGGCAGGGAACGAAGCAGCCCAGCATACCACTGTTCGCCGCGTTGACAATAGTGTCGGCGGCAAGGGTGGTAATATCGCCCCTCCAGAGATACAGGCCGGGCTGTACCGGCGTCAAATCCTGAAATCTTGTGACGCCCCGTTCGACAAGGCGTTCAGACAAATAGGCGTCCTGCACGCTCAAAAATTCTGCGCTGACCGGTAAGGGCGGGCGCACATTCATCAGGCTCCGCAGATACCGCTGCTTTTCTGAATGGGAATCCGGTACACGGATATTCTCATATTCTTTGCGCTCCTTTATCAGATAATGGAGCAGAAAATCCAGCCGTTCGTTCTGTGTCATACCGTTACCTCCGTTCGATTGCCTTTTCCGGGCAGATTTCATAACAGTTCCCGCAATGCAGGCAGTGGGCCTGCTTGATGACCGCCGGAACAGAGATCAAGTCAATACAGCTTTGCGGACAGACCGTTTCACAATCCCCGCAGCCGGTACAACCGGTTGTGATGAAATATCCTCCCGCTTCCGCCTTCATTTTCCCAAATGTAAAAGAAAATCGTTCTATCGGTGTTTTGGAAAGGTCAAACCATTCTCCGCTGCCATCATAAATTTGGAACACTGTCAGCGCATTTTGGGATTCCTGTGTGGGATAAATCTTCCACATATATGGATTTTTTTCAAACAGCCGAGGCAAAAGCGTATTTCCAAGCTCTTTTACCTTTCCCCGCAGCGATATTGCCGCGCAGGACATGGTGCTCTTGCCCTTCATTCCCGTCAGCGCAATATATCCCTTTTTCTTCAAGCGGTCATAAAAGCTCTTGCCTTTTGCAGTCAGAAAGTAAAGGCTGTTTTCATCGGCGTCCATCATATCGACGGCGCAGGTAACAGGCAGCCCGCCATCGTCAATCGTTGCTGCGATAGCTGTATGGATTTCTTCCTGTAAATATTTTAAGTATCTGCCTGCTGACATAGCATCCCCTCCCTCCAAAAGGAAAGCCGGAGCCGTTCTTCCGACAGCCCCGGCCGATTGGAATTTTCCGCTTAGGCAAAGAAGAAGCCTGCTGTCATATCCAAATAGTTTTGACCGCTGTATGCAGGATACTGCCTGCCGACTTCCGCCTTAAACTCGTCTGCGTTCTTGCGGCCTGCCGCAATCTTTTTCAGATTCTCCAGATAGTCGATCTTTGTCTGGGCGTCTTTCAGATCCTCCGGCGTGTAGTGCGAGGTGAGGATCAGGTTATAGCCCTTTGCAATGTAGCTGCGAAGCTCTGCAATCATGGCGTCGGCATGACCTGCACCTGCCACGATGGAGTGGCAGTCATGGCCCAGCATGTGGGTGTAAACCACGTTGATTTCAGGAATCTCCACATCAAAAGCATCTGCTGTCTGCTTGATAATAAAATCCATGCCGCCGATGGTCACCTTGCCGGATTTCACCACATTGGTGATCTTGTGGACGGAGGAATCAAAGCTTTCTCCAAATGAGCTGGTAAAGCTGTCGATTAGAGTCTTGCCGCCGCCGTTTTCGGAATAATCCACGGCGTTCTGCGTTGCAAATTTCGGCACACTGGGCAAAAAAGTCGCTCCCGCGCCATGATAGGCAACAAGCATACCCTCTACTTCCATATCCTTCAAATATTCCGTAAGCTCTCTGATATTGTCAAAGAAGCAGGGAGACTCAATGATAACGGCTTTTCCGTTTTTCTCCACGACGAACACCTCGTCGTCGATAAAGTCATTGGTCTTATAGGCGTGCAGTTTAATGCCGCCAAAATCGTAGATGTTCATTTCGCCTTTTGTAAGTTTTACAGATGTAAAAGTATTTTTGTTCATGATGATAACCTCCTGAAAATGAATCTGCATATTTCTGGCTCCGCAGCGGCCGTCCTGCGTAACTCTTGTCTTTATTATAGCGCTTAAGGCTCTGTTGTAAAGTAAGCACAATATTGTGCTGTAGTTACCTAAAGGATACTATTAGGCAGCTGCCGGAAGAAAATAAATGTGTATCCACGGGATTTTTAAGCCTTTGAAGGCTTAAAAAATTTTGATCTCCAGCGGCTTCTTGACGAAAAATCCGCCATATTGTATAATTAGAAACAAGGTTTCTATCAGAAACTATAGGAGGTAAGAATCATGAGTGAGCAAAAATCAGTGAAAGACCTTCCTGCTTGTCCGGTGGAAACGACGCTGACGCTGATCGGGGATAAATGGAAGGTTCTGATTTTGCGTGATCTGATGCCGGGGACAAAGCGATTTGGAGAGCTTAAAAAATCAATCGGGAATGTGTCGCAGAAAGTGCTGACGGCGCAGCTTCGGGCAATGGAGGAGAGCGGACTGCTTACCCGCACGGTCTATGCCGAGGTACCTCCACGAGTGGAGTACACACTAACTGAGCTTGGAAAAAGCCTGAAGCCCATTTTAGACGCCCTGTGGAATTGGGGAGAGGAATACAAGGCCGCCTTGAGATGATCTCTGCCTACAAGAGTAAAAATTAGAGACTGAAAAAGCTTGATTTCAAACCGTTTTTAGCGCATAAACTTTGAGGGGTAAGGTATTTGTACCTTACCCCTCGATTTTGCATTTGAAAGCGTCTTCCTCTATATATCGCACTCGAATATAAGCATTTCACATTGATCGTCAACTGCCGGTTCTTTCTTGTAATTGGAATAGGTCGATATGCTTTTGAAGCCGCATTCTCTTAAATATGCTTCCATTTCGCCGTATCGGTACAAGTGCGTCTGAAAATCCATGCTTTCGCTTTGCAATAACTCAGCGCCATTATAGAGTTCGTAAATAGATGGAGAAAACTGCGTCTGGCTGGTTTCATCATAGTGGTTTTTTCCTTTCAGGAGTAAATCAAATCCCTCTTTCGTTTTCACCGAAACACTTGTTTGGTAGCCGCTGTCCTCGTCGCACCTGTCAAAGACGGTATCAGCAGCGAACACAAATTTCCCGCCGGGAGCCAGCAGCTCTTTCATCTTCTGTAAAATCCCTTTGCATACACTCATGTCTGTAAACAAGGAGATTGAGCCGGAGGGGATAAAAATATAATCGAACTTTTCCTGTACGGTAAAGCTGATAATGTCTGCCTGCATTACTCTTGCGTTCGGCGCCTTCCGCTTTAATTTTCCCAGCATTTCTTCTGATAAGTCCATTCCGAAGATATCAAAGCCACGCTCTAAAAACGGAATCAGGAAGCGCCCGCTGCCGCACAGGGGTTCTAAAATTTTCTTGCCCTTTTCTGCATAGGAAAGATAGAAGTCCAATTCGTCCTGCGGCGCTTGCTCATGTAAGATTTCGTACATTTCGGTGCATAAGCTGCCGTAATAGTTTTGCTTTAACTCACTCATTGATGATTCTTCTAAAATCACTCACAAATTCGGCTCGATAAAATGCACGGCAGAAGTATCCCAATACTTTTTATAGACCCGGCTTTCATTCCCATCTAGGTTAAGCTGGTACATCCGAAATGTCACCAAAATGTTTTTCGGCTGCCATTGCTCCTCATACGAATACTGGTACTTCATACCCACATTCCGCATCACGCCGCCGCTTCGGGGGTTGTTTCGGTCATGGGTTGCCGTGATATAGGACAGGCCGTCCTTTTTTACCTGCTTAATAACCGCCTTAGCCGCTTCTGTCACAATCCCTTTATGCCAGAACTCCTTGCGAAGCCCGTAGCCAAAATCGTGATGCTCTTCCATGTCCACTTTGATGTAGCCGATGGGATAATCGTCCGCTTTCAGACAGACCGCATAGGCATAGGCTTGCGGCTGGGCATATTTTGCCGCGTACCGTTCCTCATAAAACCGCTTCGCTTCTTCCATGTTTTTCACAGGATACCAAGGCAAAAATCTGTTGACTTCCTCATCCTGAAGGATAAGAAACAGCGCCTCCATATCCTGTTCCGTGAATTTTCTCAAAATCAAACGCTCTGTTTCTAATGCCGGTGTATTCATCTGGTTCCTTTCACTGCTCAAGTTCTCCCAAGGCTTCTGTGCAAGGCTCATGTATAAAAGCGGATAGGGGTTCCCCTGTTCATCATAATCCGTCCTTTTGTAAACCTGAAAGCCCATGTGTTCATAAAACCCCTTGGCCTGCGGGTTCTGCTCATTGACTGCCAGCCGTTTTACACCATAGCTTTCGATCCCGTATTGGATCAGGCGTTTCCCTAAGCCTTTGCCGCGCTCTTCCGGGGAGATGAACAGCATTTCCAATGTGCCATCCTCAACCCCCATAAAAGCCACGGGGCGGCCCGCGTCATCTTCTGCAATCATCAGATGGGCGATCCCCTTCAATGCCTGTGGGACATATTCTTTGATACTTTTGATTTCACCGTCCGACAGAAACAGGTGGGTGGCTCTTACGGAGCTTTCCCATACCTCCAGTAACCGATCGATTAAATTCGGAATCCTGTCTGTTGCTTCAATAATTTTCATGACTACTCCCATATATGAAAAATCTTTTGACATTAGCTTATCATAGCTATAAGGCTAAAATCAATATTCTTAATTTGAATCTCTATTGTAATCAACAATACTCAAATGCTTCGTTCCTCTAATTTTTCAGTTGTTACATAGAAAATTAAAGGCTAAAAAGTCCTGGCTTCAAGCCATTTTTAAAGCATAAGCTTTGAGGGGTAAGGTGTTATTCCTTACCCCTCAGTTTTCCGTTTGAAAGTGTTCAGTATTGTTGTAAAAAGCGGAAGCGTCAGCGCAGGCAGGCGGTTACATACTTGACGGGCACATCCATTCGCTCGGCGATTTCAACCACGGTCATCCCAGAGGCTGAGAACCTGCGGCAGACTGTCTTCATAGACTCCCCAATTTCTATGATATGAAGATCCGGGTCATATAAACGAACCACCCTTTGTCCCCAGCTGTGCTCCTTTACTGGGTGAACGTAACGGATTCCTTCCAGCGCTTCCAGCCCTGTCAAAAAGCTTTCGAAATTTTCTTCTTCAAAGTAAAGCTCTGCGTCATTGCCGCCAAAGCTGATGTCTTCCGCAGCCTTTGAGAGGAATCCCATCCAGCTTTCCTGGGTTTGCAGGCAAAGCCCTCCGGTCAGGGTGACGTTTGCGCCAAAGTCAAGGATCACCCTCAATCCCAGAACTTCCCGATAAAACCGTTTCGACGCTTCTAAGTCGGATACCACCAGCAAAGGTTTTTTCAGCTTCATGCTCTTCCTCCCGCTCATTTCTTTTTCTTGCCGCTCCGTCCGGGTTCAGCGGCGCATCTTTTCATTAAAGACAGTATACCCTGTCCCGGCCTGAAGCGCAAGCGAAATAAAAAAGCAAGACCTAAGGCAAGCTTTCCAGCATGGCCCAAGCCGCGGGAAACAGGCCGCTCCAGGCGGCGGAGGATCGGGCGGCCGGACCGTTTGAACGCCAAGGGGCATCAAAAAAAATAATTCTCCGCCGCCCTGTCTGTGGCTCTAACCGGGTGTAAGAAGCCGTTTTCTACACATGCGCTGGCCAACGTCCGCCGGCCATTAAAAAGCCGTCCGCGCCGATTTATTTTACAGCCAGATAAAAATACTGTCCGTCTCTCAGATTCAGATTATAAAACAGCTTTCCCGCCGCCTCGCCTGTGGTCTGCTTCACCGTCAGCCTATTCCCTTGTAGGGAAACCGCTGCCGTACTCAGGCCCGGAGCCGCAAACCCGGCGTTGCATTTTGTGTAATCCCCCTCCGCCACATACTCACTGAAAGCTCTGGTCTGATAAAACACAAACACAAATTTTGGCGTAAACGGCAGTGTAAAGTGCTGTTCCGCGTCACCGGTGCCGGCATAGCTGTCCAATAAATAGGGCGAATCAAATTTCTCTCGGTCGGCGGCGGAAAGATGAGACACTGCATCCTGCAGATGCCCTCCGATCACGCTGTCTAAAATCAGGTTATCCTCTGTAAAATCACTTCTCATGGGCTTATCGGTGCCCAGCCAATTATTTAGGCTTAACGCCGGCGTTTTATTGCTTGTGGGCATAAAGTAACCTCCTTCTATTCCGGACTGTATGCGTCAATCTGGTTCCAGGTCATTTCGGCGGCATCCATCTGGTCAAACGTCTTGTCCATGCTGTCAATCCGATTCCAATCCAGGGTCCTGAAATCAAACTCCGCTTCCAGGTGACAGGGCAAAAACTCCTTGGCCGCCGCCTTGATCTCCTCCTGGCCCTGAAAATCCTCCAGAAAGTCAAAGCAGTTAATGTAAATGGACGCGCCATCCAGATTTTCCTTTACCTGAGCCCGCAGTCCGCAGGCCACCAGCGCCCTTTCCAAATCCTCCCGGGTATTGTTTCGATTATTGATAGCTCCCCGGTAAAGCAGCATTTCCCTGCGTTCCCGCAAAGGCAGCAAGGTTTTGGGCTTGCCATAAATTTCTTCCCTCCTGGAGATTCCTTCCCCCTGGGCGGTGGGGAGAAACACCTCCCGCTCCAGCTCGTCAAGGCCGTCCTCCAATAAGTCTAGCCCCGCCGCATAAGCCGCCAGCTCCGCGTAAACCAGCGTGCTCTTCTCCAGCTTATAGATACCCAGCGGACGCAGGGCATCCCGTAACGCTTGCAGCCTGCTCATTGCTCGTCCTCCACTTTGGGAGAAACCCCTATGGTTCCCGCCACCGCCAGCTGGCCGCTTTGCACCGCCACATCATGACACAGCAGCGGCTCCGGCCAGCATTGCTCTACGCCCTCGACTCCGTAAACTACAGCGGCGGCTCTGGTCATGTAAACAGACTCCCCGATAGACAGGCCTCCCATATAATCCCGTAAGGCTTGCTCCGCCAACAGCTTCAGCTCGGAATAATCGTATCCCGCCTTTGGTACCAGATACAATATGATATCTACAGAAACCTTTTCCGCTCCCTTCACTTGAACGTCCACGTTGATTTCCTTCAAAGCGTTCAGGTCGTTCTGGATCTGGGTAATCACCTCGCCTCCGGGGACATCCCCCCTGGAGGCCACATATACGTCTACCGTGCCCGTGCCTCTGGCTCTGGGCGATACCGCCGCCGAATACACACCCTCATATTGCAAGGCAAATTCCCGGTAAAAGGCGCTGTTGGTACCGTTGGGAATGTTGCGGCAGCTTTCCAGCACTCTCTCCCGAAGCTCCTCGTCGCTTTCTCCGTCGGCGCCGCCGGTAAACGCGTCCCGGTTGGTTACCGCCGTCACTCCCGGAGGCGGCGTCACCAGCACCTTAATGGTTTCCGCCGCCGCATTAGCCTGCGCGCCGCCTTCCTCAGAGGCCGCCGGGACGGAAACGGAAAAATCCCCCGCCTTTAAGATTCCTTTCCGGGTGGTGACAAAACGCAGTCCCTCCTCCTGGGAAACAGCGCACACCGTGCCCTCGGGAATGGTCACATCGTACAGCAGGGCGGCCTCCCGGGAAAATTCCAGCGTTCCCTGAGAACGGACGGCGCTTTTCCGCTGGATTCCCCTTTGCTGGGCGTGATAATCCAGCTGGATGCCCTGGGCCGTCTGAGGAAAGACCTGGCGCTTCAGCCAGTCCAGATTGGTGCAGGCGGAGAACAGCTCTCCCGCCAGAACCTTCAGCCGGATGCCGATGTCCGAGGCGTCGTCGGCTGGAAAGCCGGCAAGCTCCTGAAACCGGTCCTGCATTCTGGAAAGTATGGATTCATAGGTTTCGCTCATATCAACACCTCCAATTCCATCTGTTTCCGGTCCGCCAAAAGGGAGACCGTTAAGGAAAGCTGGTCGGGCCCGGTCATACCTGCCCGCACCCCCAGAGGGGTCACCTCCGCCATGGGCTTGAGGGCCTCCCTCACCATCTGCATGGCGGTTTCCGAAAGTGCCTCCCGGTTTCCATAGCTGCCCTTTAGGGTATACAACCGGCTCCCCAGCTGCTGGTCATAAAAGAAGCTTCCCTTTTTTACCGTGAGCCGGAACATCACCCGCTGCAAAAGCTCCTGGGCGCCGCTGATCCGCACCGGCAGTCCGCTGCCATTCGTTTGAAAATCCCCGTCTTTGATCGCTGTATCCATAACCGCCTCCTTATTGTTCTGCGCCGTTAATAAACACCTGGCCCTCCAGCTGGATTTTCCCATCCCGGGTCAGGGTGATTTTCGCTCCTCCTGAGGAAAACAGAACCAGCTCGCCCGGCTGCAAGCCCTTTGGGTCGATTTCCACTCCCAGGCAGAAGGTCTTTTCTCCGGAAACCACGCCCACCGCGTTTTCCCCGGCGGGAGGCAGGCTCTTCACTCCATAGGGTCCTGCGGCGGCTACCTCCCGGTACTCCGACGAAGACTGAAGCAGCAAGCCGCCGTTCTGTTCCCCCGAGATTGTCCCCGCCACCGGCCTTTCCGCTTCCTTTTGCCGGGAAGCTATCTTTTTACCCAGCCACATCGCTTTCCGCCTCCCAATCCTTCCTTAAAATTACCAGCGTTTGTTCTCCCGCGGAGTCCAGCCGGTAAGAAATCCCGCTCACCTTCAGCGCTTCAAAATCACCCAGAACCGGGTCCGTCACCCTGGCCCGGGTCTCCAGCGGCAAAATTCTTTCTCCCGGACAGGCCAGTTCGAGCTGGTAGGCCTGCTCCCGGCTTTTGTCCAGCAGCAATTGTCCTCGGAATACTGGGGTTTTCGGATCATCCACCGCGTTCAGCAGGCGGCGGCGGAGGATTCCATCTCCCGCCGCCTGGGAATCCCATACCTGGGTGCTGTAGCCGCCCAGCCGCTCTGAGCGGACTAAAACCTGGGAAAGCCGCTTGCACCTCAGACGCTCCTCCCGGATAGAGGCGTAGAAAATTCCTCCGCAGTTGGAAAACAGCGCCTCAGCCTCCGGGTCCTGGGGCTCCATTTGAAGCTCTCCGGTAAAGGTTACCTGGGGCCGGGTGCCTAAAGCGTCCCGGCAGAAGCTCTCGATCACTTCCCACTCACTGGCGCCCTTTTCGATTTGGAGCTTGGTGGAAAAGGCCTTGTCTTTTCCCGAAAACTCCGAAAAGCCATAGGGCTGGGCATGGCGCTGGTAAATCAGCCTGGTGGATGGCACGTAATAGGTCTGAGGGATCGCCTCGTTGTCCAGCAGGAGCGCCGCCATGCTTCTGGAGCACACTTCAATTCCCGCCCCGTCCCCATCCACAAGGATCGTCTGCTCGTCGATCAATCCCCGGAAAAACACCGCTCCGTCCTTTACGACTTGAATCGCGTGAAATTCCGGCAGACGCTGTCCGCTCCCAAGCGGTTCCAGGGGAAACCGGGCTTCCAGGCTGTGAGCCGGGGCGTCCCGGTCTGCGGAAAAACGGACTGATACCGGCTTTGTGAATTCCCTCGTTTCTCCTCCATAAGCCGTTAATCGGTAAATCACCGCAGCGCCACCTTCTCTCCCGCAGCCAGCTGGTCGGGGCGCTTCACATTAGGATTCCGCCGTGCCAGCTCAGAAATGGAAATCCCATATAGTTTAGAAATGTCCCAGAGGGTTTCCCCCTCCTGTACGATATGGTAATCCTTGCCCTCCCGGAGGACCGGAATTCCTTCCCCGACCTGTTCCCAAAACTCGAACCGATAGCCTACGATATCCGGTCCCGCCTGGCCGGCCATGGTCAGAGAAACCAAGCTGGCCTCGAACCCGGTGGAATCCGGCAGGATTAATAAGCCGGTTCCTCCCTGTTCGCACAGGGCGGCCAGCGTCCGGAACTGGAGGAGGCAATCTTCCCCGAACAGTTCCCCCTCTCCTGTGACGATCCGCTTTCCCGGGCCTAGATCCTGCAAAAGGTTTCCCTGTCCGGGCAGTTTCCACTCTTTGATCTCCCGGCGACAAGCCACCTGTATGGTCTTCGGGTTGTGCTTCCAGGTGTAGTCCTGAAACCGCATCAGCGCTGTGTTCATAGCTCTACCTCCCATAAGCCGGAGTACCGTCTGGCATCCCGCTCCATGGCCAGGGAGATGTCCTCTGTTTCAGGCCGGCGGTTTCCCGCACTCTGAACGGGTGCCGCTTCCCGCTTGTAAACGATTTTGGTTTCCGGCGGACTTCCGCCTGACCAGGGGATTTCCCTTTTGGTTCTCCGGCGCACCTTCACTTTTCTAGGCTCCTTCATGTCAGCTCCATCCTATGGGAAGCGATCAGGGAAACGCCCTCCAGAACCGTGTCGTTGATCCCGGCAGATTCGCTGATCTCATTCCATTCACAGCCGGAATAGATAATCCGGCGGTTCGGCTTGACGATCACCAGGTTAAAGCCGGAAAGCTCAAAAAAGCTGACCCCGTCATCTAACGCGCCCTCGCAGGCATAGACTCGGGAAAGCTCCACAAAATGCTTGGTTTTTCCTGGCACAGTGCCTACCGGCTCAGCGCTTCCAAATGCCTCCACATAGTGGCTCTCCCGGGCAGAGTGGGCTTTATATCCCTCTACCACCGCCAGCTTTCTGCCGTTAACCTCCAAATAAATATCCCGGCTGGTGGGAAAATTTCCATTTTCCATAGGCTCCTCCTTATACCGTAATGCTGGCCTGGATCACGATCTGGTTCAGGCCTCTGGCGGCGGTAAATTCCACCGTCACGACGCACACCGACGGGTCCTCTCCTGAAGCGGCCACGACTGGGGAACGGTAGCTGTCCAGAATTCCCTGAAGCCGGTACTCCTCCAGCTTCACCGCTGTCTGAGTCGCAAGGGCGCTTCTGGTCTTTTCATTGTTTCTGGCCCCTGCCAGCATCCCCTTCAGAGAGGCTCTAATCCCGGCGATCACTGTATCGATGATCAGCACCGTATTGATGTCGTGGAAGGTTCGGTCGGAAACGCCGTCTGTTTTCGTTCTGGTGCTGACGCCCCGAATCAGCTCTGCCCGGCCAGCCCGCATTTCCAAAACCGCCACGCCGTTTTGCAGCAGAATGTCCAGCTCCTCCTCGGGAAACGCCTTGGACAGTCCTGTGATTCCCTCCAGCACCGCGCCGTTGAAAGCCGCGGATGGATCCGCCGCAGCCGCAAGCCTGCCAGCCAAGGCGGCCGCAAGCAGTCCGCCGCCAGCAGGCTTGCCCTCCGGCGCCTGGCACAACAGCATCATCCGCTCGCAGTTTAACTGATTGGCAAAGGCTGCCGGATCCTCTCCGGAAAAGCAGCCTACCGCCACCCGTTCCCGGCCGCTGTCTGAGGCGGCCGCCGCGCTGGCCTTTAGAAGCTGTAAAACCGCCCCTTGGGTGCTGTCACAGCAGACAGCGCCCAGATCGTCCTCCTGCTCCAGCGCCGCCAGGGCGGCCTCATAATCAAAGCTCTCCTCTGTCCCGGCCTTCACCGCTTTCACCCCGGAGGCGCCGTTAATGAGGGCTTTCTCGATCATTCCGGCCATAATGCTGTCCTCACCGAACACCGCTTTACCATCGCTGATTCTCCGGATGGAATACACCCGGTTTTGTTCGCCCTTTTCACACAGGGCGGCGATTCCCACCTGTTTGAGGCTGTCAGAGCCCCACAGCACGCCGGAAGCGTCGTAATCCCAATAGACTCCCGGCCTTTCTTTTGCAATGAGCATTATTCCACTTCCTTTCCCTGAGCCAGCTTTCCTTTTACAACCACGCCGGAGACCGCTTCCCCGCCGGATGCTTTCCCAAAGGCCAGCCTGATTTTTGCCTGGCATGGCAGAGTCAGAGCCATAGCCCCGCTGTGATAGGAAATCTCCCCGCATTGGACACTGGTAAATCCCAGGCCGGAAAACATCAAGTCACCGCACAGGCTGGAGGCCGTTTCCCACGCCGCCTCGCCTCCCGCCGACAGAGGCGACCAAACTGTGATATCCAGGGTCACTTCCGCGGATTTGCCATAAAAATCACCGGAGGACCGGGTTCCCAGAAAATCCCCCATAGCGGCGCTCGCCACCTGGGCGCCGCCCAGGCTGACCGTCACCGTCACTTTGGAAAGGGGCGACTGATGAAAGCAGTCTGGATGGGCCTTTAAAATCCGGCAGGAGGACAATTCCCCGTCTCTTTTCAGCAGGTCTATGGTTTGTTCAATAACGCTGTCAAAAAAGCCCATCCTATTCCTCCTCATGACGCTTTTGCAGGATCGCCCAGACATAAACGCATTGATCCTCAAAATAAACCCGCTGGGCCCTGCGGATCAGATAGCTTTCTCCGTTGGCCTCCACATAGCCCGCCTTTCGATATGGATCCAACGGTTTGTCGGCCGGCCCCAGATAAAGGTAATTCTCCAAATCCGAGAATCCTGGAGGCAGATAAATTCCTCCCGCATTAGCGTTGTTCCGGTAGCGCAGAGGCTGGATCACCGCCCGGACGTTCTTGATCTCTCCTGTGGCCTCCATCACCAGTTTTACATTCCGGCCGCAGAGCCTTATCAGCCTGCGGACTGCCGCGTATTTTTTCATACTCGCACCCCGCGGAACACAAAGCCGTCATCCGACAGCAGGTCGGCAATCTCCCTCTCCGCCTCCATCCAAACCTCCCGCGCCAGCCGAATCTTGTCATCCCTGCCGCTGGCCACGGTGATATCTCCAACGGTGAAGTCCTCCGCGTTGGCGGCCTGGTACATGGCGTACCGGTAATAAGCCAGGCTTGCGGCCGCGGGTTCCAGGCGGGAAGCGTTATTCTCGCTGACCGTTCCCCGCAGGCGCCTAGTAAGCTCTCCCGCGGCGTCGGAGCAAAGGGCGGTATAACCTACCGCCTCCTCCATGGGCAGACTGGCGATCAGGGCGAAGCGCTCTAAAATTTCTTGGATGTCTAATTTCAATCGGCCACTCCTCCTATCCTAAGATTTTCACACAGCTTTCGTTGAATCTGCCTCCCCCCAGGTTTGTACCAGTAGGTTTCAACCCGTCTCGCTTCAAGAACGCAGCCGGACAAGGCTGTGCCTTCTGGCCGTCCGTTGAGGGGAAGGCAGCTTTCCCCAAAAAATTCTCCTCTTTTTGCTCAGGGGAAGCCTAAAAAGGCTTCCCCATCGCTTTATTCGAAAATGTTAGGAAATCGTCAGCTTCTTGGACGCGTCGCTGAAAATTTTGGCAAAGCCGGTGACGGCGCTGATAGAAGCCCTCTCCAGCTGGCGGTCGATCAGCTTATCGTAGTCGGTCATCAGCTCGCCCGCCTGGACCATTTCCAGGGCGCAGGTCTTATCCATGGCCACGATCACCTTATCTGCCATCGTAGGCACGTGGATCAGAGCGGCCCCGATGGGAGTGACCATCTGGCCGGTGCCCTGGAAATTCAGGCCCGCCTGAGCGTCCTTCATTTCCGTTAGATTCAAAACAGACTTTACCGTTTCGGTGCCGGCCAGCATGGTATTCAGCTCAAAGGGGGCCAGGCCCGCCCACATCTTCACCAGGGAATCGTAGCTCAGGGCCGCCGGTGAGCCGCCGTTCATTTCCTCTGCTGGATTGTTGTTCCCGTCGCCGTTCAGGAGCACGCCTACCGCGTCCTGAGCCTGGGCTCTGGCGATATAGGCGCCGATCTGGCGCAGCACGACGGTAAACAGGTCCAGCTTCTGGAAGCGCAGCGCCTCATAGGAGGTCACCAGCATTCTGCCCCGCTTGTTCATCTTCACCAGGTTATTCTGGGTTTTCACCGTAGTCTGGGGTAAGGATGCAAGCTCCGCTACAGGCGGGAAGTAATGCTCGCCCTCCGGCTCAGAGGTAATGGTGCGGTAATCCATGCCGTCAATTTTGGTGACGGTTGCCACCAGATTGGGCAGGATATTAGCGGACTCCATTCCCTGGGTGACCGCTCTGGCCACATATTCGGGGAACAAAGCCGCGCTGTCGGTGCTCTGAAAGAACTTTTCCACCACGTCGGAGCCTCTGCCGCCAACCTTAATGTCAAACCGCTTCAGCTGGCGCTGATAAGCGTCCAGGCCGGCAAACTCTGTGTTTTCATAACTGGCGCTGGGGTCCAGCTCCTCCAGCACCTGGGTGAAGCTTTTTCCCGGGGTGTTGTACATCCCCTTCTCCAAGCGGACGGTATCGTAAAAAGCCATAGGTATTCCTCCTCGTTTCTTATAAAATCATGCCGATCTCGGCGGTGCCCGCGGAGACCACCAGCACGCTGATGCCCGCGGCGTCCTCTCCGGCCGCTTTCACGCCTCCGGAGCCGTCGGCCACCAGCTGGGCCCAGCCTACCGGCACGCTTCCGGTTACCGCTGCATTACGGTAGCCCTTTAGCTGAACGCCTACGAAATCTCCCCGCTGACTTACGGCGATGCCAATAAAGGCGTCTCCGGCGGCGCAGGCGGCTACCGTGCCGTTAGCGCTCATTTTTACCGGCGTGCCTGCCGGAATCGCGGCGGCAGTCTCAAAGGTGGCAATATTCTCTCCAAATCCTGCGAATGAAACATTCATGCTATTTTCCTCCTAGATGGTTAAATTGACTTTTTCGCGTCCCGGTACGAGCTAGGCTTTCGCCCTCCTATTCCGGGAATCTCTGCCTGCTAAATCTTAAACTCAGCGTTTTCGATAGGCGCTCCCTCAGCCCTTGCCCCAGCCAGCTGAGGCTTCGGGGGTGCCAGCTTACCGCTTTCCTGACGGTACGCCTTTTGGAACGCCTTAAGCTCCTCCAGGGTCATTCGCTTGGCGACCCGCTCCATGATGTCCTTAGGCACACCCGGCTGGGACAGCAGAGAAAGCCTGACCACCTCCTGCCGGAGCTCCCGCTCATAGGCCTCTCCGGCCTCCGCCTTTTTGGCCAGTTCCCGAAGGCAGCCGGAAATTTCCGCGCACTCCTCCGGAGACAGGGTCATTTCCTTTCCCTCTGAAAAAGCCTTTATGATATCGCTGCTAGTTCTTGTCCCTTCCTCGGTATCCGTTGGCGTGTACATTTTAATCACTCCCGCTTCCCGCTGGGCCGGCACCGCCACAAAGGACCATTCATACGCGTCGTAGGGATCGTCCAGCACAGTGCAGCACAGCCTGCCGTCGTAGGTTTTCCCCTTCTGATGGCGGCAGGCTCCCTTCTTCAGGTCCTCTCCGCAGATGGAGCAGCGCAGACGGTTCACCGCACAGCCTACGCTGACCTCCTTTTTGATGCCGGAATCCAGCTCTGTAATAAAATCCTGATTTTTGGCCGTTCTGGGCAGATAAGCTCTGGCCACCAGCCTGCTGTACGGTTCTCCCAGCTGGTTTTTTCTCTCCGGCAGGGTTTCCACCCGGCAGTCATAAATCCGGGCGGTCTGCCCGCCGGACCGCATACTGTGGTCGAAAATGCCCGTCTTTCCCAAAAACAGCTCCTTCAGCTTTTCCAAGGCGGCCTTGGTAAAACACTCAAAATCCCGGTCCACCTGGTTGTCGCACAGCACCACGGAAAAGGTGTAAAGCTCCTGGGCCTGGAATTCCCTCCGGGTATACTGATTGATCTTTTCCAGCTCCTGGGGGCTTACCACTCCGTGCTCCGTCTTCCGTTTCAGCAAATAGCCTTCCTTCATTGGGTTCCTCCTTCCAGGGGCGCTTCCGGTTCTCCCTCCGGCTTCAATTCCTGTTCAATCTGTTTGGCCCGGGCCTCGAGCAGCCTGGCGTTAGACAGTTCCACCGCGTCCTGAAGATTGATGTCATCCCACACTACGGTATGCTCCGGGGAATACCCGTGCAGCCGCAGCCACAGAGAGCACACCTTTCCTATCACCGGGTTCAAAATCCGGCGGTAGGCCTCCAGTTCGCTGGTCAGGATATCCGCCTGCTGGGCGGACATCCGCTCGGTGGTGGACCAGGAAAGCCCCAGTAAAAACGGCGGGATAGAAAGCTTGGCGATGATCTGCTCCAGCATCTGGCGCACCGGCACCTCGCTGTCCAGAATCTGATTGTCCGCGCCGATGGTCTGGATCTTCACATTTCCCACCGCCACAAAGTCGCTGATATCACCGCCGCTTTTCATAGCCTTACGCCACTCCTGGGCGATCTGTATCGCCCGTTCCTTGGTATAGGCGCGCTCGTTTCCGTCTCCGGGCTGGTAGGTAACGGCGAACCGGACGTTTCCTACCCGTTCCCAGTTCAGGCCCATGCTGTTGTAAATCTTCAAAAGCACGGAGCTGACAAAGGGCAGCCCCTTTAAAACAGATTCCCCCAGCAATTCGCCGGGCCTGGGGCTAAGGGTAGAAACGGCGATCAGCTCCGGACGCTGGACCAAAAGCCAGTTGCCCGCCCCGTCTCTGCTGTAAATTTTCAGTTCCAGAGGGCTGTCCCCTGTCCGCAGCTCCACATCATCCAGGGAGGCGTTATACAGGCCCGAAATTTCCTTCCCATCTTGGGAAACCACGATTTCCCCCAGAGCCGTCCCATAGGTGAGAAGCTGTTCTAAATAAATTCCCAGAAACGTCTCTATTCCCGTGCCGCAGGCGTTGACCTGAACCGACTCCAGGAACCGGTTCAGATCCTCCTGCGCCCTCCGGCTTTCGCATTGGACGGAAACCCCGCCTGTCAGCCGGACGATTTTGCAGACCGCCGCGTCGATAATAGGGACCGTCAGGCGAAGGGTGTCGTAGAGCTTCCGCTCCATGCCGGCGGCCTGGTATCGGTCCAAGGCTCCTGAAAAGGCGCCGCCCCTCCCGCCGGGCACGGTCTGCACCGCCGCCGCTGGCTCCGCAGCCCTGGCTCTTCCAAACAGCCTCATTTCCGGCGGCCTGTTTTCTTTGCCGGGTATCGGTTCATCCTCTGCCTTGCCCCCTTTCCATATCCTGTTTCAAATTAAAATCCTCCTGTGCGCCGGTTGGCGAATACGATAAACTCCTCCTGCTCATCCCAAAGGGCCGTGGCCACGAAATACCGGATATCATCCATAGCGTGGTCGTTTTCCTTGACCGGGCAGTCCTTGTTTCCCGCCGGATCCCAGCGGTACAGCCCAAATTCCCGGATACTGTCCTTACAGGGCCGGCAGATCTCCACAGCGCCTTCCTTTAATGCGGTAGACACCTGGCGTATGCCATCCAGAACGTTGTTTTTTGCCGGGATCACCCGGTATTCCCCATGGCGGCGGATTACCTCCTGGAAGCTTGCCGCCGAGGGGTCCACGATGACGCACCGGGGCCTTCTGGCTCCAAGCAGGCTTACAAGCCCCTGATAATGCTCTTCGTCGGTTTTCGGGCCGCCGTCCCGCTTGGAGTCGTAGTAATATTCCTTCAGCCGGTACCATACGCCCTCCTTCCGTCCCCATAATCCAAAGGAGGCCGGATTTACCGTTCCGTAGTCGCAGGAAACGATAAACTCCTCAAAGGGCCCCTCCGGCGGCGGCAGAAACCTGTCCGGCTCCTCCATAAAGGGATAGACCAGTCCTTCAGCCGCCACCCATCTGCCCTCGATAAACCGCTGGTAAAAGCTCCCGGAATATAAGCCCCGATAGCGCTCGATCATTTTTTCGGAAAGGGAAGGGTTATCTTCCATGCGAAAGTGAAGATAATAGGCGTTTTTTTCATCCCTCTTCTGAATCCATTCCTCATAAAACCAGTGCCTGGGATGCTCCGGATTGCAGTTAAACCAAAATTTAGACCCCTCCACCGAGCACCGGGCCAAAGCCTGCTCTACAAAGGACCGGGGCATCAGCGCCACCTCATCGAGAAGGATTCCCGCCAGGGTAATCCCCTGGATCATGGCGGAGGCGCCCTCGTCCTTGCCTCCGAAAAGGTAAAACCGGTTGGTCCTGCCCCTTTGAGCCACCTCCAGCATGTTTTCTCCCGCTCTTCCGTGAACGGTAAACCCCAGCTCCTTTAAGATCGGTAAAAGGGGCGTTACCAGATTCCTCCTTAAGGAGCGTATGGTCTTGCCGCACAAGGCGAAGCTCTGCTGGTCGAACCGATAGAAGCACCAGGCGAAGAAGGAGACTCCCATACACACGGTTTTTCCGCTGCGTACCGCTCCGTCGCAGATAACCGCGTCGCAGCCGGCATAGGGACTATTCCTGCACCACCAGGAAAGGGCCTGCAGCTGCCGGATAGAAAACTCCTGGAACTTCAAGCCTCATCCTCCCCAGCCCGCTTTTGCAGCAGCTTGGCGCTGTTTTCCAGCGCCTCATAAAACGGGAGAGTATCCGTTTGTCCCTGATCTGTAATTTCTTCCAGCTTTTCCAGCGCCTTCAGCCGGTCAAAGAATTTGATTTCCATGGCCCCCTCCTTCATTCTTCGGATTTCCGCCACGTTGATAAAATTCATTTTTCCTAAGGCCCTGGGGGCAGGCTCCTCCATAAACAGCAATTTAATCGCGTCGGCAATAGAACCGAAAGCGAGCTGCTGATAGCCTTGATAAATCTCCTCTTTCATATCATTTTCTTTGCTTGAGATCATTTCACACCTCCGTCCTTTCCACCCTTAGCTTTCCAGCAGCCCATGGTTGCCCTAAAATTCCGAAGCTTCCGAAAAGAAAAAATTTTTTTATTCTTCTTACACTTTTCCATGTTCTCCGACAAAGCCATAACCTCCGGCTAAGGCGGCGGTCTGCGTTGATCCTATAAGGCGCTGCTGACGGCAAGCGTCTCAAAACGCTCTGACTTGATTTCCCGCATTGCCTGTGCCCCCGGCCGTTTCCATGCGGCCGCAGCCCTAACGGCGGCCCCCCGTCGATTGATATCCCGCTTTTCCGCCGCAGCGGAACCCGCCCTGAAGAACGCCTCCGCCGGCTGTTTTCCAATCCAATCGCAAAAAAAAGAGCCGCGGAAAAATTCCGTGGCTCTTTTTGGGAGTCTTTTTCTATTTCAACGGTTCTTTACGGTGCTTCCGGCGTCGGCGTTACTGCGCTCTGGGTTTCTCCCCGGTCTTCCAGCAGCGTAACCTCTATCTCAAAGGTTCTGGCCCTTTGAGACCCGCTCGCTTGGCGGTAGATGGTCAGCTTTACCTTTTCTCCCGCCTTAAACTTTTCCAGTTCATTGTACAAGGTATTGGAGGAGGTCGTATTCACTCCGTTGATCGCGGTAATAATATCCCCGATCTCAGCGCCCTTTGACGGGATTTCGCTGTCGCTGGAAAAGCCGACGATCACCAGGCCCTGGGGTACGTTATACATTTCGGCCTCATAGGAGGACAGCCCCCGTATGGTAACGCCTAAGCGCACCCGGTCGGAGACATAGCCGTTTTTAACGATATCGTTGATCACATCTTTTGCAATGTTGGTTGGAATGGCAAAGCAAATGCCCTCAATCTCCGTAGTGGTAATTTTCGCGGCGTTGATGCCCACCACCTGGCCGTACAGGTTCAAAAGAGCGCCGCCGGAGCTGCCGGGGTTGATGGCGGCGTCGGTCTGGATATACTGCATATTGATGGAAGACATAGTCACCGTGCGGTTGACGGCGGAAACCATACCCTTGGTCAGGGTGTTGGTAAAGTTCTCGCCCGCCACGCCGGGATTGCCTAGTGAAAGCACGGTGTCTCCCACCTTCAGCTGGTCGGAATCCGCAAATTCAGCGGGGGTCAGGCCAGCGGCGTCGATTTTCAAAACCGCGATATCGGTCCGCTTGTCATACCCGACGATCTGCGCCGGATATTCCTGATCCTCCTCATTTTCATCCTGACCGGTGAATACCACCTTTACCGGATACTGATTAGAATCCCCGATCACATGGGAGTTGGTAACGATATAGCCGTCCTCTGAAAACACGATCCCGGAACCGGAGCTGATAGGGCTGTCGGTCAAATCGGAGCCCTGCCCGTAGGTAACCACCGCAACTACGCTGTGCTTCACCTTTTCATACACCTGATTCGGGGTCATCATGCCATCCTGAGGAATTTCCTCGATTTCCAGCAGCTTTTGGTCGTCCTCCGGCGCAGGAGTGGATGAACTGGCCTGGGGCGGCTCCGCAGTCTCTCCGCCGAACCAGCCGGAGGTCAATCCCACACTGTACAAAACCATTGCCGCGCCAAGCAAAACCAATACGGCTCCAATCACCCAGAGGAACGCCTTGGTTTTCTTATTCATCCTCTTTTTCTCCGGCGGCTTGGCATCTGGAAGCTCTCCAGCCTCCTTTTGGGGAGGCTGAGAAGGCGGAGGCACAGAGCCGGTCCGCGCCGGCTGGGCTGGCTGCTGGGGATACCAGCGGCTTTCCTGGTAACCAGGCTGCCCTTGATTCCGGGCCGCCTGGCCGGGATAACCATAGGGAGCTTGATTCTGATAGGGGTTAGGCGCCTGATAAGGCGTCCCTCCATAGTAAGGCGGCGGGACCTGCCGCTGCTGGGGATGCCAGCCTCCCTGATATTGGCCTTGCCCATAGGGATAATTCTGCGGCGCCTGACGGTAAGACGCCTGCCAGCCGGGATTCCACACAGGCGGAGGCGCCTGGGGAGCCGGCCTGGAAAACGCCGGGCTCTGATCATACGGTTGGGCAGACGGCCGCTCTGCCACCGGCTCCTGGCTTTCCCCGCCGTCAGGATTCTCCGGGCGCTCGGCTCCAGGCTCCCATGCGTTTTCCGTTTGAAACGGCACCTGAGTTTCCTCCGGAGAGAGAGCCGCAGCCTCTTGGAGCTCCTGGCCGGACGATTCCGGAGATTCGGCGGGCAGATCCGGTTCCTCTCTGCTATCCTCTGAGGATTCCATTCCGGGCTTCCAGCCCGATGTTTCTGTGGTTTGGGAAGGCTCTGAGCCTTCCTCCTGGAAGAAAGGCGCGGCCTCCTGGAGCTCCTGCGCCTGGCCCAGCGTTCCCAAATCTTCCCCGCGCTGACCGCCGGGGACTTCTTCCTCTGCCTCCTGGGCGGTCCGCTCCCAATTTGAACCCTCTTCCGATTGGCACTCCTCTGAAGCGGGGGACGGCGGATCCGCCTCCCAGCCTCTTTCCGACGCTGCCTCTTCTTGAGCGGACTCTGGGCCTGTAACCGTTTCCCCGCCGGATTGGTTGGGATACTCCGGCCATTCTCTATCCGTCATGGTAACACTCCTTGCTGTAAATTATTCCTTTAGTAAGGGAGGCTGCTCCTCCGGCTGCTTTGGCAGCCAGAATTCAAACTCGCAGTATTCGCCTTCCACGCTGCTGACAGTGATGTCTCCGCCATGAAGCTTGATGATGGTTCTTACAATATAAAGTCCCAAGCCCATACCGTTTTTATCCATGCTTCTGGATTTATCGGTCTTATAGAATTTATCAAAAATAAGAGGAATCTCGTCGGCGGAAATTCCCTGGCCGCTGTTTCTGATTTTGACCACCGCTTTGGTTCCTTTATTCAAAACCTGTACGTCGATATATCCCTGAGGATTGACAAATTTCACGGCGTTCTCCACCAGGTTATAAACCACCTGGTGAATCATATCCGGGTCGCCATCCACAAAAATAGCGGGGGCGTCCTCCAGTCCTCTGATTTCCACTTCCTTCTTCTCAATGCTGTCTTCAAAGGTAATCATTACCGACAGAATAATGTCTCTCAATTCAAAGCAGGTCTTGTTCATCCGCAGCTCACCGTTGTCGATTCTGGAAAGATCCAGCATGGTTTTTACCAGGCGGGAAAGCCGCTTTACCTCGTCGGAGACAATTTTCAGATAATAATTCTGTTTATCGGGCGGGATCGTGCCGTCCAGAATCCCGTCGATAAAGCCGGCGATGGTAGTCATGGGGGTTTTCAGCTCGTGGGAAACATTAGCGATGAAGCTCCGCCGGGTTCCCTCAGAGGAGGACAGCGAAGCCGCCATGTTGTTGAACGCCACCGCCAGCTCCCCAATTTCATCATCGCTGGTCACCGGAACACGCCGGGAGAAATCCCCCGACCCGAAGCACCGGGCAGCCTCCGCCATTTCCCGCAAAGGCCTGACCATTTTATAGGAGAACAAACCCACGGCGAAAAAGGAAATCGTCAGCGCCGCGATGGCGGCGAACAGGAACATCTTCAAAACATCGTTGCGGAATGAGGTGAGATAGAGCGCGTCGGTTGAGGTAAACACGGCTCCTACCTGAACGCCGGATTCTGAGGTCACCGGCACGCCTACGGTAAAATGGGAATAGGGATAAATGCCGCCCAGATTGCTGGTGCTGACAAAGCCGTTGTTCAGAACATCCTTCATGATTTTGTCCGGGATGCTCTGCTGGGTGTGAATACAATTGCCCCCCTCAGAGCAGAGCAGTGTTTTCCCCTGAACGTCGGTAATAAAAATATCGGCGTTGCTGGAATCGGAAAAGGTACTCAGAAACCCCTGGAGCACATACCGGTTTGAGATATAATAAGTTCCCGTATCCGCATCCTCCACCAAGCTCTTTTGGGTCAGCGCGGAAATGCTTTCGGCGTTCCGGCGCAGAAGCTCGTTTTTATCGTTTTGCCAGTACTGGGAAATAAAAAACAGCAGCATAGTTCCCAGAAGCAAAAAGCTGATCAGCACAATCGACATACTGACCTGGAGATACTTTTTAAATAATGTCTTACGTGCGGCCACTTACTCCTTCACCTCGAATTTGTAACCCACGCCCCAAACTGTTTTCAGCGCCCATTTGTCGGAAACGCCTTCCAGCTTTTCTCTTAAGCGCTTTACATGGACGTCTACCGTACGGCTGTCGCCGTAATAGTCAAATCCCCACACCTCGTCCAGCAGCTGATCCCGGGTAAACACCCGGTTTGGATTGCTGGCCAGATGGTAGATCAGCTCCATCTCCTTCGGCGGAGTATCCACCTGCACGCCGTTGACCTTCAGTTCATAATTTGTCAGGTTGATGGAAAGCTTATCATATTTGACCTCTTTCACGGTCTCGCCCTGGTTTTGCCCTGTGCGGCGCAGCACCGCCTTGATCCGGGCCACTACCTCCTTGGTCTCAAAGGGCTTCACAATGTAATCGTCGGCTCCCAGTTCCAGGCCCAGCACCTTGTCAAACACCTCGCCCTTGGCGGTAAGCATAATAATCGGCACCTGAGATTTTTTCCGGATTTCACGGCAGACCTGCCAGCCGTCCAGCTGGGGCAGCATAATATCCAGCAAAATCAGTTCCGGGTCCTCTTTTTCATTGAGCTCCACAGCCTCCTTGCCGTCATTGGCGATCACCACCTGATAGCCTTCCTTTTCCAAATAAAGGCGGAGTAATTCGCATATATTCTTATCGTCGTCAACGACCATGATTTTGCCTAATTCCATTAAAATCTCTCCTTTAATGTGATTTTAATTAAACATTATTTAATTTATTATAGTACAAAGCTTCCGGCAATTGGTGAACATTTTCTGAACCGCAGCTGTTTTTTTCGTGTTTTTTCAGCGATATCTTATAAAACGGGAAGGCCATCGTCAATGGTGGACGGCTGAAGGGCGAAATTCCATACCGGGCTTTAGCCCGTTGATTTATAAAGCTGCCTGACAGGATTCAGCGGCCTTCCGAGAACCGGCAAGGCGCTTCAAGGGCGCCTGCATACGGTGTCTGCAAATTCTATAAGCCCACAAGGCCCCGGCGGCACGGCTGTCTGCTTAGCTCTCATTGATTCTCCCCTTTCTTTCCCGATGGAACGCTGTATTCTACCGTCTTTCCGCTCTCTGTCCGAAAATCCAGGCCCGGAGAGATAAGACGCCGGATAAATCCTCAATAAAAAACGGGGCTTCCTGCTTGGAAGCTCCGTTTTCCGAAACCAATCCTGATAAGCCCATTCCAGCAAAGGGGCGAAAAAGCTTAAGCCTTATCCGCCATCAGCTGCACCATGACCGCCTTCTGGGCGTGGAGACGATTTTCCGCCTCCTCAAAAATTTCAGCCGCATGGGCCTCGAATACCTCGGCGGTGATTTCCTCTCCCCTGTGGGCCGGTAAGCAATGCTGCACCATAGCATCCTTGTGGGCCGCCGCCATCAGCTCTTCATTAATTTGATAGCCGGCAAAAGCCTTTTTCCGTTTTTCTGCTTCCCCCTCCTGACCCATGGAAGCCCAAACATCAGTGATAATCACATCCGCGTCCTTGGCCGCCTCCAGAGGAGCTCTGCAAAGCTCAAAGCAGTCGTACTCCTTGGCGAAATCCAGCACCCGGGGATCGGGATCATATCCCTCGGGGCAGGCCGCAGAGACGGACATGCCGGTTTTCAGCCCTCCAACGATCAGAGAATTCATCATATTGTTGCCGTCCCCGATAAAACACATTTTCAAGCCTTCCAGCTTGCCCTTAAACTCGCGGATGGTCATCAGATCAGCCAGCACCTGGCAAGGATGGCAGAAATCGGTCAGGCCGTTGATAATGGGAATACTGCCGTACTCCGCCAGAGCTTCCACTTCGCTCTGCTCAAAGGTGCGGATCATAATGCCGTTCAAATAGCGGGAAAGCACTCGGGCGGTATCCTGAACGGGCTCGCCTCTGCCAATCTGCATATCCTTGGCCGAGAGGAAAATGGGCATGCCGCCCAGCTGATACATTCCCACCTCAAAGGAAACCCTGGTGCGGGTAGAGGATTTCTGGAAAATCATACCCAAGGTTTTTCCCGCCAGGCGCTTGTGCTCGATTCCATGCTTCAGCTCATACTTCAGCTGATCCGCCAAATTTAAGGTATCCATGATTTCCTGGCTGCTCCAGTCTAAAAGCTTTAATAAATGTTTCATTGGCTTAGCCCTCCAAAATTGATTTTTCTAAAATTTCCAGGCCCTGGTCGATCTCCTCATAGGTGATATTCAGCGGCGGCAGCAGACGCAGTACGGTTTTCGCTGTCAGCACCAGAAGTCCGTTTTTCACACAGCGGCCGGCTACTTCCTTAGCGTTATCCTTTGCCAGTACGATGCCGATCATCATACCCAGCCCCCGAAGCTCCTGAACGCCCGCCATTTTACTCAGCTTCTCCCGGAGGTAACGGCCTTTTTCTTCTACAGAACGTAAAAAACTATCTTTTGCTACTCTTTGTAAAACTTCCAAACCGCCGGCACAGGAGACAGGATTTCCTCCAAAAGTAGTGCCGTGCATTCCGGCGCCCAGCACTTCTCCCAAACGAGAAGCGCACAGGCAGGCACCGATGGGAAGCCCTCCGCCCAATCCCTTGGCCGAGGTGATCACATCCGGTTCAATCCCATACTGTTCATAGCAGTAAAGGGACCCGGTCCTGCCGACACCGGTCTGCACCTCGTCGATCATCAGCAGGATATCCTTTTCCTTGCAGAGGGCGGCGGTTTTCCGCACGAACTCCTGTTCCAGAGGCATGACTCCGCCCTCGCCTTGAATCAGTTCGATCAGCACGGCGCAGGTATTTTCAGTAACACAGGAAAGCAAGCTCTCAAAGTCGTTGGCCCTGGCGTAGGAAAAGCCTTCGGTGAAGGGCCAGAAATGCTCATGAAACACGTCCTGGCCGGTAGCCGCCAGGGTCGTCACCGTTCTTCCATGAAAGGAGTTCACCAGCGTGACGATCTCTGTCCTCTGTTTGCCGTATTTATCGGCGCTGTATTTTCTGGCCAGCTTAATAGCGCATTCATTGGCCTCGGCTCCGGAATTGCAGAAAAACACCCTGCCAAAGCCTGTCAGGCGGCACAGCTCGGCTGCCAGGCTGGTCTGCACCGGGGAATAGTACAGGTTGCTCATGTGCTGAATCGCGCCTGCTTGTTTAGCGACCGCGCTCACCCAGCCGTCGTCGCAGTAGCCCAAGCTGTTAACACCGATACCGCTGGTAAAGTCAATATATTCCTTTCCCTCGGTGTCCACCGCGACAGCTCCCTTTCCGTAAACCAGCGCCACGGGAAACCGCCCGTAGGTAGGCATCAGGTTTTCCTGCTCCTGCCGCTTGACTTCCTCAAAATTCATGCTGCTTCCTCTTTTCTTACCGTAATCTAAACGACCAGAGAATGGACCGGAGCATGCGCGGATCCGTCCCTCAAAGGGAATCGAATTCCTGATTTGCCCCCCATGCTTCATCCTCCGGAAACAGGCTGGCAGCGCCGGCAGTGCTTTCATCCCTGCCAGCAAGGTTCCTGCCAGTGTTTTACCTTCCGGCCTGCCTGCCGCAAAATTCTTCTGATCCTCCGTCATCGGATAGGCACCAGAACTCTATTTACAAGAAAGCCCAGACCGGCGGGCTGGCGAAACTCTGCCGGCTGAGTAGAAAATCATCTGAAAAGCCCTTATGCTTTCCTTAATAGAACATGGTGCCGATGCCCTCGTCGGAAAACAGCTCGATGAGAATGGAATGGCTGATCCTGCCGTCGATGATATGGGCCCGGCCCACGCCCTGGCGCACCGCATCCACACAGCAGTCGATTTTAGGAATCATTCCCCCGCTGATGATGCCTTCCTTCTTCAGCATGGGCACCTCGCTGACGTTGACCACCGGAATTAAGGTGCCTTCGTCATCCTTATCCCGCAGCAGCCCCTTGACGTCGGTCATCAAAATTAATTTCATTGCCCCCAGCTTAGCCGCAATGCTGGCGGCCGCCACATCGGCGTTGACGTTATAGGTTTCCCCGTGATAGCCTCCGGCGATAGTGGAAATCACCGGGATATAGCCCTTTTCCACCGCGTCGTTGATCACAGCCGTATTGACGCTGGTGATCTCTCCCACAAAGCCCAGATCCTCGGCGGCGGCTTTCTTTTCCGCCATCAGCATCCGGTTGTCCAGGCCGCACAAGCCCAGCGCCCGGCCTCCCAGCTGCTCCAGCAGCTTCACCAGGTCTTTGTTCACCTTTCCGGCCAGCACCATCTGGACGATATCCATGGTTTCCGCGTCCGTATAGCGCATACCGTTGATAAATTTGCTTTCCTTGCCGATTTTCTTCAGCATCGCGCTGATCTCCGGACCGCCGCCGTGAACTAAGACCACATTGATGCCGACCAGCTGCATCAGCACGATATCCCGCATCATAGCGTCCTTAAGCTCCTCGTTGATCATGGCATTGCCGCCGTATTTTACCACGATGGTTTTACCCGCCCATTTTTGAATATAGGGCAATGCCTTTACCAGCACGTCTGCCCGATCCTGAATCGGAATTTCCATAACTCGTCACGCCCATTCTATCTAAAAATATCATACGAAAGATCTATGTCTTTTTAATTCTTTCACTCCAGCGCCCATAAAACAGTCAGCCGTCGTATATTTTATTTAGGTGCGGTAATCCCCGTTAATTTTCACATAATCATAGGTCAAGTCACAGCCGTAGGCCTCCGCGTCAAAGGAACCGTCCTTCAGGTCCACCAAAATATCGATTTCCTTTTCCAGCAGGATCTCCTTTGCCTTTTCCTCGCTGAACTCGATGCCCGCGCCATCCACGCATACCGTGACAGCGCCCTTTGCCGAGCGGAACGCCACATCCACCTTGCTGATATCCACATCACAGCCGGAATAGCCGATGGCGCACAGCACCCGTCCCCAGTTGGCGTCGGCGCCGAACATGGCGGCCTTCAGCAGGCTGGAGCAGATCACCGATTTCGCCACGCCTTTAGCGTCCGCCAGCGTTTTCGCCCCGCTGACCTTACAGATCAGCAGCTTGGTCGCTCCTTCTCCGTCGCCGGCCAGCAGCTTGGAGATTTCCCTGCATACAAATACCAGGCCTTCCAGAAACGCTTGGTAATCCTCTGATTTTTCCGTAATCTCCTGATTTCCGGCTTTTCCCGAGGCCAAAACCGCCAAAGTATCGTTGGTCGAGGTGTCCCCGTCAACGCTGACCATATTAAAGCTGACATCCGCGGCCTCCTTGACCGCGCACTGAAGCATTTCTGGAGAAACGGCGGCGTCAGTGGTGAGGAAGCCCAGCATGGTGGCCATGTTGGGGTGAATCATACCGCTGCCCTTGGCGATGCCCCCGATGGTCACTGTTTTGCCGCCTACTTCAATTTGGACGGCGATTTCTTTTTTAACGGTATCTGTAGTCATGATGGCCTCCGCGGCGTCGGTGCCTCCCTCCTTGGAGAGAGCCGACGTTAGGGCCGCCACGGAATTTTCGATGGGCTCGATGGGCAGCACCTGGCCGATAACCCCGGTAGACGCCACCAAAACATCCTCCTGGGGAATGCCCAGCTCTTTAGCCGCCAGCAGGCAAATCCTCTCCGCCTTTTCCACGCCGTCGGCGTTGCAGGTGTTGGCGTTGCCGGAGTTGGCGATAACCGCCTGAGCCTTGCCGTTTTTTAGGTGCTGCTGGGTCACCAGAATACAGGCGCCCTTTACCAGGTTCTGAGTATAGACCGCTGCCGCAGAGCAAAGAGTATCAGCATAAATCAGCGCCAGATCCCGCTTGGATTTATTTTTACGGATGCCGCAGTGAACCCCGGAGGCGGTAAAGCCCTGAGCCGCGGTCACGCCGCCTGGAATTTGTTTGATTGGCATAATTGTTCTCTCCTTTTCGCCCTGATTAAAATGCCGGGGGCACCAATGCCAGCCCCGAGGCTTCCTCCAAGCCAAAAATCAGGTTCATATTCTGAATCGCCTGGCCTGCGGCCCCCTTCACCATGTTGTCAATGGCGGAAATAGCGATCAAATTGCCACACCGGGTATCGATATGCAGGGAAATATCACAGAAGTTGGAATACTTGATATTATGGATGTCCGCGTTCATGCCGTCTGGCAGCAGGCGGACAAAATACTCGTCCTGATAAAAATCTTCATAAGCCTTCCGCACCTGCGCCTTGGTGACATCCGGCTTCAGCCTTCCGTAGCAGGTGGATAAGATTCCCCGGTTCACCGGCAGCAGATGGGGCACAAAAGTGACATGCACCTTTTGCCCGGAAAGCCGGGACAGCGTCTGCTCAATCTCTGGAGTGTGCCGGTGGCTGGCCACCTTGTAGGCGTGCAGGCCCTCGTTTAAATCCGGGTAATGGGTGCCCTGGGAAAGGCCGCGGCCCGCCCCGGTCACACCAGATTTGGAGTCGATGATGATTCCCGTCAGCTCAATCAAGCCGTTTGCTACCGCCGGCGCCAGAGCCAGCGGAGCCCCAGTCGTATAGCAGCCCGGATTGGCAATGACCCTTTTTCCGAGAATATCCTTACGGAACAGCTCCGGCAGGCCGTAAACCGCCTTTTCATGGAGCTCCTTGTCCTGATAGGTTCCGCCGTACCATTTCTGATATTCTTCCTCGCTGTCCAGCCGGAAATCCGCGCCCAGGTCAATAAACGCCTTGCCTTTCTCGTCACAGGCTTTGGCCAGCTCCTGGGAAAGCCCATGAGGCAGAGCGGCGAATACCACGTCGCATTTGTCCACCACCTGGCCGGCGGTTTCACAAACCATATCGCACAGATTGAAGTAGGCGGGATATACCTCACTGATTGCCTTTCCCTCAAAGCTGACGGAGCTGATGGCCGTAACCTCCGCCTCCGGATGGCTCAGCAGCAGCCGCACCAGCTCAGAGCCGGCGTAGCCGGTGGCTCCGACAATTCCCGCATGTATCATAAATAAATCCCTCTTATCTATCGTTTAAATTTTGTGTAGTGGGAGCAGACGAAAGCAGCACAAAGCGCCTGTCCCGCGGCCGCCAGTCAGAAGGGCGGCTGGCATGGTCCAAGCGCCCGGCTTGGGTTCATGCCAGGCGGCGCATAGGGCGGCCGCCCTTTACGGTCTCCGTCCGCGCGCCTTTTATCAGCTTTCAGAGGCGGCATCCTCCCGAAGCAGGCCTCGCACCCGCTTTACCTGAGCCAGCACGCTTTCCCTCGCAGGTCCTCCCAGCACGCTTCTGCCGTTGACGCAGTTTTCTAAAGAAATGGCGTCATAGACGCCCTCGTCAAAGGCCTCGCATACCGTTTGATATTCCTCCATCGGCAGAGTTTCCAGGGTTTCCCCCAATTCAATGCACCGGGCAACCAGAGTTCCGGTGGCTTTATACGCATCCCGGAAGGGTAAGCCCTTTTTTACCAGATAGTCGGCGCAGTCGGTGGCGTTGATAAACCCTCCGGCCGCCGCCTTCCGCATATTCTCAGGAAGCACCTTCATGGTGGCCAGCATCGGGGTAAAGGCGGTCAGGCACATCTTCACCGTTTCCACGCTGTCAAAAATAGCCTCCTTGTCTTCCTGCATATCCTTATTATAGGCCAAAGGCAAGCCCTTCATGACCGTCAGCAAAGCAGTCAGGTCGCCAAATACCCTGCCGGATTTTCCCCGGACCAGTTCGGCGATATCAGGGTTTTTCTTTTGGGGCATGATGCTGGAGCCGGTGGAAAAGGCGTCATCCAGCTCTACAAATTTAAATTCCCACGAGCACCAGAGGATGATTTCCTCAGAGAACCGGGACAGATGCACCATTACGATGGATAAGGCCGCAGCCAGCTCCATGCAGAAATCCCGGTCGGAAACCCCATCCAGACTGTTGCGCATAGTATCGGAAAATCCTAGAAGCCGGGTGGTGACAGTCCGGTCAATGGGATAGGTGGTGGAAGCCAAAGCGCCTGACCCCAGCGGATTGACATTCATACGCTTTACCGCGTCCTGAAGCCTGCCCAAATCCCGAAGGAACATCTCGGCGTAAGCCATCAGATGGTGGCCAAAGGTGATGGGCTGGGCGCGCTGCAGGTGGGTATAGCCAGGCATTACTGTCCCAGCGAAGGCTTCGGCCTGGACGCAGATAGTCTCAGTCAGTTCTTTGATCTGTTCCAGCAGGCCCTGGGCCTCCTCTCTCAGATAGAGCCGGATATCCAGCGCCACCTGATCGTTCCGGCTTCTGGCGGTATGCAGCCGTTTACCGGTATCTCCCAGCCGGCGGGTCAATTCACCTTCCATGAAAGTATGGATATCCTCCTGGGTCATGTCGATTTCCAGCGTCCCGGACTGTAGATCCTTTAAAATCCCTTCCAGCCCTTGGCAGATTGCGTCAGCCTCGCTTTTGTCAATGACTCCGCACTGTCCCAGCATGGTGGCGTGGGCGATAGAGCCCTCGATATCCTGCCGCGCCATTTTACAGTCAAAAGAGATAGAGGAATTAAAATCATTGGTTTTTTGATCCAGTTCCTTTTGGAACCGTCCTGTCCATAACGGCAAATTGATTCACCCTTTCCCCAGGCTGAGCCTGGACTCATTTCGCGCTCGGGGGGTGGCGGTATCCATTGGCCTTCTCCCACGCGCCGCTGTCTGTTCGCTTCCTTCAGCTGTTTCCACTAGGCTGAGCCTGGACCCGCTTCGCGCTCGGGAGTTGGCGGTATCCATTGGCCTTCTCCCATGCGCCGCTGTCTGTTCGCTTCCTTCAGCTGTTTCCCCAGGCTGAACCTGGACTCATTTCGCGCCTAGGGCTTGGAGATAGCTCCCTGTTTTCTACCGCGGACGCATCAAGAAGCAAGCTCGCTTTCCGCACCCAAAAGCCAGGGCTTACCTAATAATCACGAATAGGGCGGACAGCGTCCGCCCTGAATCCTGGATAAATTTATTGCTGCTGATTTTTGGCCTTCTTCATCGCCTGAACCTTGATTGGCAAGCCAAACAGATTGATGAAGCCGGCGGAATCCGCCTGATTATAAACCTCATCCTCGTCGAAGGTAGCAATCTCCTCATCGTACAAGGAATAAGGGGAAGTAACGCCCGCGTCGATGATATTTCCCTTGTAAAGCTTCAGCTTAACATCGCCGGTTACGGTCTCCTGAGTGGAATCCACAAAAGCCGAAAGGGCTTCCCTTAAAGGAGTAAACCACTGGCCGTAGTAAACCAGCTCCGCGAACCGGAGGGCTACGCCTTGCTTATAATGGTAGGTGTCCCTGTCGAGGCAGATTTCCTCCAGCTTGTTGTGGGCGTGATACAAAATGGTTCCGCCGGGAGTTTCATAAACGCCGCGGCTCTTCATGCCTACCAGCCGGTTTTCCACCATATCGGCGATGCCGATGCCATTGGCGCCGCCCAGCTCATTGAGCTTTTTCACGATGGAAACGCCATCCATTTTCTCGCCGTCGATGGCGGTTGGAACGCCCTTTTCAAAGTGCAGGGTCACGTAGGTAGCCTTGTCGGGAGCCTTCATGGGAGAAACGCCCAATTCCAGGATCTCGTCATATTTCGGCTCGTTGGCCGGATCCTCCAGATCCAGGCCCTCATGGGAAAGGTGCCAGATATTCTTATCCTTAGAGTAGTTGGTTTCTCTGGTAATATTTAAGGGAATGTTATGGGCTTCAGCGTATTCAATTTCTTCCTCACGGCTCTTCAGATTCCAGATTCTCCAGGGAGCGATGATCTTCATTTCCGGAGCGAAAGCCTTGATAGCCAGCTCAAACCGCACCTGGTCGTTTCCTTTTCCGGTACAGCCGTGGCAGATTGCGTCGGCGCCTTCCGCTTTGGCGATTTCTACAATTCTTTTGGCGATAATCGGACGGGCGAAGGAGGTGCCCAGCAAATATTTGTTTTCATAAACAGCGCCAGCCTTGACGGTGGGAAAAATGAAATCCTCCACAAACACCTGGTTCAAATCCTCGATGTACAGCTTGGAGGCTCCTGTCTTTTTCGCTTTTTCCTCCAGCCCGGAAAGCTCCTTACCCTGGCCGACATCGGCGGCAACGGCGATGACCTCGCAGTTGTTGTAATTCTCCTTCAGCCACGGAATAATAATCGAGGTGTCCAATCCGCCGGAATACGCCAGCACTACTTTTTTGATCTCTGCCATTTTAACCAACTCCCAAAATATTTTTATTATGGCTGATGTTTTCATTCAACGATTCCTATTATACACCCTTTATGCAAAAAATCAAGAGTTTTGTGCATAAATATTCACACAATTGGAATTTGGTGACATTTCCACAAAATCGAAAGAAAAATCGGCTCCGCTCTTATTTTTTATGATATTAAAATGACGCCTCTTTCATATCCGCCGCAAAAGCTACATGCATATAAATAAATTTAAATGTTATAAAACACTTTTTCCCGTCCAAAATCAGCAGAAAACGCGAAGCTTTTGTGGTACCATAATCTTCTAATTTATGGTATCATAAAATTGTAAGGAGAAAAAGCCCAGCAGGCTATTATTTTATAAAGGAGAGATTGCTATGTCTTTTCAAGAAATCAATGTCCGTGAGTTTTCCATGAAGCCCTTTAAGATGATCGGCGACCAGTGGATGCTTGTTACCGCCGGCGATCAAATCAAATACAATACTATGACCGCCAGCTGGGGCGGCATAGGCGTCATGTGGGGCAAAAACGTGGCGGTAACGGTAATCCGTCCCCAGCGCTACACCAAGGAATTTGTAGAATCCCACGACTGCTTTACCCTGAGCTTTTACCCTGAAGAATACAAAAAGGCGCTTTCCCTCTGCGGCAGCAAATCCGGCCGGGAGATCGATAAGGCGGAAGAGACAGGCCTGATTCCTGTTTTCGACCAGGCTGCTCCGTACTTTGAACAGGCCAGCCTGGTGCTGGTATGCAAAAAGCTGTACGCCCAGCCGATGGACCCGGCCGGGTTTGTAGACAAAACCCTGAACAGCCGGTGGTATCCGGATAAGGATTATCACAAAATGTTCGTAGGAGAAGTTATCAAGGTGCTGGTGAAGGAATGAGCCGCGCCGTCATCGTCACCGGGGCTTCTCATGGGATCGGCCGGGCCGCCGCTGTTCTGTTTGCCAGAAAAGGCTATTCCACGGTGATCAATTACCATCGTTCGGAATCAGAGGCCCTCTCTCTAGCCCGTTCCCTCACGCAGGAGGGCTGCTCTGTTCTCGCAGTGCAGGCGGACGTTTCCGACCCTGTCCAGGTAAAGGAGCTGTTTCAAAGGACAGAGGCGGCTTTCGGCGGGCTGGAAATTCTAGTAAACAACGCCGGGATTTCTCAGACGGGCCTGTTCACCGACTGCACACCCCGGCAGTGGGACCGGGTCTTCGGCGTTAACGTCAAAGGGGCTTTTCTGTGCAGCCAGCAGGCGGCGTCCCTGTTCCTCAGGGAGCACCGGGGAAAAATTGTCAATGTCAGTTCGATTTGGGGAATCACCGGCGCCTCCTGCGAGGCGGTGTATTCCGCCAGCAAGGCGGCTCTCATCGGCCTGACCAAATCCCTGGCTAAGGAGCTGGGGCCCTCCGGCATTCAGGTAAACTGTGTGGCTCCGGGCGTGGTGGATACTAAAATGAACGCCGGCCTCACTCCAGAGGAGCTTCAGGCACTCCGGGACGAAACCCCTCTGGGCGTCATCGGCACCTCGGAGGACATCGCCCAGGCCATCTGGTTTTTAGCTTCTCCGGAAAGCGATTTTATTACCGGCCAGGTGCTCAGTCCCAACGGCGGTTTCCTGATTTGACCGCCTGCGCCGTGTTTAGTCCGGCCGCTTGAAACAGCCTTTGAGATTCCTTGAAAATCCCGGCTGTAAAAAAGCCGCCGTCAGAACAGGTGCCGGGAGGCTGCGAATCCTATTATTTTTTGTTTCGCCGCAATGTTTTTTATGGAACCGCGCCGTATCTGTAATCGTTAGAATGACGGCACGGCGCGGTTCATTTTTTACTGTGCCTTACGAAAAATTTTTGATTGCAAAAATTCGTAACAGGCTGCTTAATTTTGGAGAAAACCGTTTCTTTTCCTAAACCACTTAAAAATCATCCTGTTGTAAAAACCTCCGGCTGGGCCGGAGGTTTTTCTAAATCGCTTAAAAAGCGGCTCCACGCCGCACGTTTAAAATATTGCTTTTTAATCCGCTGCCAGATCCCTTGATTTTGCCCGCCGCTCTCCGTCCCAGTCTTTTCCGGCAGTTTTTATGGCAGTGAAACCTTCAGATGCATATGCTCCCGGGCCTGATGCCATTTGACCGGATAGCCCGCGCCATGGGAGCAGAAAACCGAATCCGGGGTGTATTCCAAGTCCGCCTCCGGGTCATAGGAAAACCGGGCTGCCAGCTCCTCCTGGTTCTGGCACGGCTCATAACCGTCGAACCGGAAGCTGAACCTCCCTTTTCCTTTGGTAAATGCCGCCAGCTCCCGGCTGTAATTTATAAAACCCGCCGCCGGCCCTCGTCCATTTACCGTCACTCGGTTTTCCTGCTGCCGCGGAGGCTCAAAGACTCCCTGCAGCCGCTGGATATCGGATAAAATTCTTCCCAACTGCCTGCTGTCCGCCTGAATCCGGAAAGCGTACCAGGGCTCCAGCAAAATACTTTCCGCCTGCATCAGCCCCTGGCGCAGAGCCCGGTAGACGGCTTCCCGAAAGTCTCCGCCCTCGGTGTGTTTTTCATGCGCTTTCCCCGCCAAAAGAGTTACCCTTACATCGGTGAGAGGGGCGCCGACCAGCACGCCCCTCAATTCCCGCTCAAAGACATGGGTTCGGATCAGGTTCTGATAGCTGCGGTCAAGCTGGTCGAAAGGACATTTGCTTTCAAAGGTGATCCCGGAGCCTCTTTTTCCGGGAGAAAGAGCCAGATGCACCTCCGCGTAATGGCGGAGCGGCTCGAAATGGCCGCAGCCAAGCACTGTGTTTCCAATGGTTTCCCGGTAAGAAACCTGACATTCCCCGAATCGTATTTTCCGCCGGAATCTCTCCGCCATCAGCTCCTGAAGGATTTCCAGCTGTACTGTCCCCAAAATATGCACCCGGATTTCCTCCAGCCGTTCCTCCCAGGAAACATTCAGCAGCGGCTCCTCCGCCTCCAATAGTTTAAATTCTTCCAGCACGGTTTTCGCCGGCACTCCTTCGCCGTATTCCACCTTTGCCGTTAAAGCCGGAGTGGTTTCCAGCCTCGGACGGCAGGGAGCTTCCCCGATCTGCTCGCCTGGCTTGACTGTCAGGCCGGTTACTCCGCACAGAGACCCGGCCGCCGCCGTTTTTCCAGTCTGGAATTTCAAACCCTGATAATGCCGCAGCTCGTCGATTTTCTGCGGCCCATCCAGAGTAGCGACCTCGTCCTTTACCGTTAACGCACCGGACAGAACCTTTAAAAAGCTGACCCGGTTTCCCTTTTCGTCGTGACGCACCTGGTACACTCTTCCGCAAAAGGGCTCGTCCCTTTTTGCCTCATATTCCGTTTTCGTCAGCCGGTCCATCTGCTCTAAGAACTCTATCACGCCCTGGTCATTCAGCGCGCTGCCGGAAAAACAGGGAAACACCCGGCGGCTCCGAATCAGCTCCGCCGTCCTGCCGTACCACAGCTTTTCGTCATAGCCGGTCTCCAAGTAGCGTTCCAGCAAATTCTCATCCAGGGCCGCCAGGTCCTCCGCCGCAGCCTCCAGCCCTTCCGCCGGAAACCAGTAAATATCCGGCGAAAGCTGTTCCCGGAGCTCCGCCAGAGATTTTTCTCCGTCCGCCCCCGGCTGATCCATTTTATTCAGGAAGAAAAATACCGGGATCTGATTTTTTTCCAACAGCCGCCAGAGGGTCGCCGTATGCCCCTGAACCCCATCGGCGGCGCTCACCACCAAAACGGCATAGTCCAGCACCCCCAGAGTCCGTTCCATTTCCCCGGCGAAGTCTGCGTGTCCCGGCGTGTCTACCAGGTAATATTGGTTTTCTCCCAGAGAAAAGGCCGCCTGCCCGGAAAACACAGTGATGCCCCGCTGCTTCTCAACGGCGTCGGCGTCTAGAAAGGAATCCCGGTGGTCTACCCGTCCCTTTGCGCGGATTGCCTTTCCATGGTACAGAACCGCCTCGGACAAAGTGGTTTTCCCCGCGTCTACATGCGCTAAAATTCCAATTGTTTTTCTCATTCCTCTTCCTCCCGGCCGTCTCCTGGATTTCTCCAGCTTTCTCTTGCCCATATATTCATTATAAAAGAACCGGACCGCCTTTGCAATGGCGCTTCGGAAGGACAGCCGTTCCCAACGGGCGCGCGGCCCGGACTTCCGGCGCGCGTTCCTTGAGTATATTTGGCGGCCTCCATCGAGGCCCGTCCCTCCAAATCCGCGGCACATTCTCCTCAAGGCGGCTTTCTCTGCCAGCCTTTGCCAAGCTGTTCTTCCGCTGACTGTGCGACCGGGGCGTTTCCATGGAAAACGGTAAGGGAGCCGTACCCTTTCCCGCTGTTTTGTGGTATGATAACAAGGTATAATAACAGCTGGAAATGGGGAATGTTATGAAACCGCAAGACGAATTTGGAAGCTCCTTTGAAACGGCAAAGGAATTGCCGGAGACCTCTTGGAAACGGAAGGCCATTCAGGCCGCCTCCTCACAGGCGGAGCCTATCCGGAAGTCCGGCGGTTTCCAAGACTCCGCCCTTCCAACGCCTGTGGAGCTGCGGGAGAAGCTGGAAGCTTTTCTATTATCATTGGGCGTCAGCGACGTGGGCTTTTCCAAGCCGGAAGCCGAGGGCCTGGAGAAAACGCCTTATGCCGTTACCCTGGTGGTTCGGCTGTCCAACGCCATTGTGGATGAAATCGAAGGAGAGCCCACTTTGACCTATTTTAGTCATTACCGGGCGGTAAACGCATTCTTGGATCAATGCCTGCTGAAGGCCGGATTGTTTTTGGACCGGGCCGGCTATCAGTATATCACTGTGGCCGCCAGTCAAAGCATGAATCAAAAGGGCTGGAACTATCAGGGCAGATTTTCCCATAAGCAGGCGGCCTGCGCCGCCGGCCTGGGCGTCATAGGAAAAAGCTCCTTATTTCTCCATCATCGGTTTGGCCCCCGCGTCCGGCTGGCCACATTATTCACCGACTGCCCCTTTCCTGTGGAAAACGCACTTCCAGCCTCTCTCTGCGGCAGCTGCCGCAAATGTGTGGATTCCTGTCCCAGCGGCGCGATTCTCGGCCCGGAATGGGTCCCTGGTATGCCTCGGAAGCTGCTTTTCGATCCGGAAAAATGCAGCCAGCATATGAAGCGCCAGTACCAGCATATTGGCCGCGGGGCTGTATGCGGCATATGCATGAGGGTCTGTCCCCGTTATGAAAGGTCCGTGATCCGCTGGGAATAGTCCCGCCGGACGAAGCTGCCGTCCGCAGCGCTTTAATAGCCGAGTAAAAGGCTTATCCCCATGGCTGATAGGAAAAAGAGAAGCCTCAGCGGCCGAAAGATGAAAAAGGGACGGAATGGATTCCGTCCCTTTTTCTATTTTGCCAGAGCTTCCTCCCACTGTCCCTGCCGGAAGCCTGCCAGAACAAAGCCTTCCCCAATCAGCAGCGGACGTTTGACCAGCATACCATCCTCGGCCAGCAGTCTGATTTTTTCCTGCTGGGTTAATCCTGGCAAAACCGCCTTCAGGTTCTTCTCCCGGTAGAGCATTCCAGAGGTATTAAAAAATTTTTCCGCCGGAAGCCCGCTTTGGCAAATCCACTGAGCCAGCTCCTCTTGCGTGGGATTTTCCTCCTTAATATTTCTTTCCTGAAACGGGATGCCCTTTTCCTGCAAAAATTTTCTAGCCTTAGCGCAGGTGGAGCATTTGGGATAGCAAATAAATAAAGCTTCCATGATCCGGCCTCCTAAACCCTTAAAGTCTTTCATTTATCATACCACAGCCGCATATGCCTTGGAAAGAGGAATAACGCGAGGTGTGCCTATGGGTATTTTAAGGAAGCTTTGCCATTCCACCCGATGGAAAGCGGTATTTTCTATACTATCAGTATTAATTTGTGTTGTTTCAACTTTTTTCTATACTTTTTCCCACCCATTTTCTCAAAGCTCCGACAGCGTTTGGAACCGGTTGAACCAAATTCAGGAGGAATACCCGCCTGGCAGCAGCTTCACCGGCGCATACCGGGGCGCCACCCAATGCTTTGGCTTTGCAGGCTATGTCTTTCACGCCCTTTATGGCTGCGATATGCCAAACAGCTATTATCGGGATACCTGGTATCAGCTGGATGGAACGGAAAACCTATCCGTGGTAGGACAGCTCACCCAAAAAAATATAAGCAAAACGGCCTTGGAACGCCTGCTGTCCCAAGGCCGGCCTGGGGATATTATTCAATACGGCACGCCCCATTATCCCCACACCATGGTGTTTCTTCAAACAATCACCGGAGGTTTCACGGTTTATGACTGCAATTACGACAGACAGTGTACGGTGATGGTACGGCAGGTTTCCTATGAAGCCCTGGCCGCTGAAATCGGTTCTTCCTCCGCACAATGCGGCCTTACCTTATATCGGGCGAATCTCAAAGAATGATTTTGCGTGATTGTTTTTGTTTCTGACTATTTTGTTCTGGAATAAAGATTTTATAGAAACCTTCCGGACAATTGTGGACGCCTGATCCTGTAAATGGTATCATCATTACAGAAATGATCTGAAGGAGGAAGCCGGCATGGAGAAAAGAATTTTAGCCTTTGATTTCGGCGCTTCCAGCGGGCGGGCAATGCTCAGCCGCTTTGAGGGGAACCAATTAAAGGCGGAGGAAATCCACCGTTTCAGCAATGATCCCGTCGTATTAAACGGGGTTCTTTACTGGGACATCGTGCGTATGATGTTTGAGATCAAAAGGAGCATCTCTCTGGCCTTGGCCAAGGGGGGCTTTGACGCCATCGGCATCGACACCTGGGGAGTGGATTTCGGCCTTCTTGACCGCAGGGGCAATTTGATGCAAAATCCGGTTCACTACCGGGATCCTCATACCGTCGGCGTGCCCGAGCAGGTATTTAAAATCATCCCCAAAGAGGAGATTTACGAAAAAACCGGGATTCAGCTCATGCGCTTCAACACCCTGTACCAATTATATTATCTGGCGCGGGAGGAGCCTGCTCTGCTGGCCCAAGCCGATCGATTTCTTCTGATGCCGGATTTAATGGCCTATTTTCTCACCGGAGAAAAAAAGTGTGAGGTGACCAACGCCTCTACCACAAACCTATACAATCCCACCCTGAAAAGCTGGGATTTCCAGCTTTGCCGGACTCTGGGGATTCCTACCGAGATTTTCCCGCCGATTATTTCCACTGGAGAAATTTACGGCAATCTTCTTCCGGAAATCTGTGAGGAGCTGAGCTGTCCCAGCGTACCTGTGGTAGCGGTCGCAACTCACGACACCGCCTCGGCGGTGTTCAGCTGTCCCGCTAAGGAAAAGGATTTTGTCTACATCAGCTGCGGCACCTGGAGCCTGTTCGGCACTGAACTCGGCAAGCCGATTATGAGTGAAAAAGCGATAGCCGCCAACTTTACCAACGAGATCGGCTATCATCACAGCGTACGTTTTTTAAAGAACATTATGGGTCTTTGGCTGATCCAGGAATCCCGTCGGCAGTGGATGCGGGAGGGCAGCGAGGTTGGCTTCGACGTTCTGGAAAACGAGGCCCTGGAATCCCGGCCTTTCCAGTGCTATATTGATACCGACGCGCCCCAGTTTGAGACTCCCGGCAATCTTCCCCGCCGGATCCAGGAGTACTGCGAACGCACAGGGCAGACCGTGCCTCAAACCCGCGGCGAGATCATGCGATGCATTTATCAAAGCATCGCCATGCGTTATAAATATACCTTTGAGACCCTTTCTTCCATCACCGGAAAAAAATATAAGACCATCCATATGTTTGGCGGCGGCATCAAGGACACTCTGCTGTGCAAGATGACCGCCAGCGCCTGCGGCGTTCCGGTATATGCCGGGCCGGTGGAAGCTACCGTAATGGGAAATATCGGCGTCGCCTGTCTGGCCCTGGGAGAAATCAGGGATCATAGGGAAGCCCGGAAAATCATCCGGGAGTCCAACGATATTAAGGTTTACCAGCCTCTCCAGTGGGAGGAATGGCAGGAGGCCTACGGGGACTTTTTAAAGGCCGCCGGCTTGAAAGGATAGCCGAGCCGCCCTTTGGAAAAGCACGGCAAAAGGGTTTAGTCCTGCATAGCCACAGAAAAAACGTCAGTCCGCGAGATAAAACTCACAGAAAAAACGCCGCTGAAAACCAGCGGCGTTTTTATGTTTTATTTTTCAGAAGACTTTTCAAAGGGGAATACACCGCTCTCTTATGGGCAGTTAAGCATCCTTTAAAAAATATAGGAAGCGGAAACCCTTTTGGCATCCGCGCAGCGGCGTGAAAAAGCTCCTTTCAGCGGTAAAAAGCCGTGCCGGGAAAACAGAGTGGAGACCGGTGAAAAATGGGGTTCTTTTTTTCTCAGCGCAAAAAAGCCCAAAGTCTCTTCCTTTCGATCCCCTTTGACGCTTGTGCTAAGACGCCGTCTGGCCATTTCTCAGGCCCTTTGGCGGCCAGGGGATATATCGGCGCTATTTTTTCTGTGAGGATTTCGGGTTCTGATCAGAGGAAGCTGTCCAAAGCTCGGGCAAAATTGTGATGCCTCCTGACAGCAGATAAGTTCCAAGGAGCGCGGAAATTGGGGGCATTGCGGCAAAGACAGGAAATAGCACCAGCAAAACGCCTACTAAAAAATTGACGATTGCCCCAGCGAACAGCCAGCCTCTGGCCTTATCGTCTTTTCTCTGAAAGGGAAAGGCCATCATGAAATGGTTAATTCCCATAGATACCGACAGCACTGCCAGCACAATACAGCAGATAAAAGACATCATTCCCTCCGCCGCTTCGGCTGACTGGAACATCCACACCAGCAGCACCGCCGCACTGAGTAAAAAACAAGCCACTCCTCCCAGAAGTAAAAATTTGCTTTTATGTTCAGAGCCGATATAACGCACCACCATTACGGCGCCGTAAATAGCTAAACAGCCAAACGCCAGATATTGAACCCCGACCAGAGTGCTTAAAGGTGTCAAAAAGCACAGAATACCCAACACCAGCATTACCAGCATCAGGGCCATGGAAAGGACCTTTTCCCGGGGGCGCCTTGATTTCTTCTGCATCGCGGATCCTTCTTTTCCTTATAATTATTCTTGTAATTACCTTTTAGTATACCTAAATATCCCTAAGAAATCAATATTTTTTTGTACTTTTCTTCTAAACTCGTAAAATTTTTCACAAAATTTATCTCTAACGGCAAAATGATTTTTATATCATTTCATCTTTCCGCTCTTTTGTGAGTTATAGCTTCGGCTCATCAGTTAAATTTGTCTTTGCCTGCTTTTGGGAGGAAATAAATTTTATGAAGGCAAAGCCGGAACGGGTATTTTATACCTGTTCACCGGCGGTCTTTTCAGTATTGGCTGGATCATTGATTCATCAGTATTTTGTGTAAGCCCAATCCATATTACGTATATTAAGCAGCAACCGTTTTTATCAATACAGAAACAAGCCGGGGAGGCTCTTTTGGGCAAGAACCTCCCCGGCTTGTTTTTTATTTCATTTGGTTGAAAAACAAATTCTATGGCAGCGGTGTTGCCCTGGCAGGCGAGCTGGATTTCCGCCAGGCTTTCATCAAAGTGCGGCCAGCGCCTTGTAGCAATCCTTCAGCTGAGGATACAGGCCGCAGTAAACACGGTAAAACTCCTCATAGCGGCCTGTGTTCTCCGGAATCGGGGCCTGGGCGGGATTGGTTTTAACCACCTTGCGGCAAGCTTCCGCCACGCTGGGATAAATTCCCGCGCCTACGCCCGCCAGAATCGCCACGCCGAGAGCGGGGCCCTCCTTGGAAACCACCGTTTTTACCGGCAGATTGTAAACATCAGCCATCATCTGGCGCCACATGGGGCTGCTTCCGCCGCCTCCGCAGGCCAGCATCTCGCTGGAGACCACACCCATCCCTCGAAGAATATCCAGGCATTCCCGCTGGGAGTAGATAACGCCTTCCATCACAGCCCGGAGCATATCGTACTTAGTGTGCATAGCGGACAGCCCAAAGAATACGCCGCGGCAGTCGGAATCCAGCTTGGGAGAGCGCTCTCCCATCAGATAAGGCAGGTAAACCAAACGGTTGGCGCCGATGGGCGCGCGTTCAGCCTGGCGGTCCATCAGGTAATAGGGATCGACCCCCATGCCTTTCGCGGTCTGCATTTCCTCCAGGAAGAAATTATCCCGGAACCACTTCAGGGAAAGGCCCGCCGCCAGCGTGCAGCTCATGACCGTCCAGCAGCCAGGCACCGCGGAACAGAAGGTGTGAACCCTGCCCTGGGGATCGATCGTCACCTTATCGGAATGTGCGAACACCACGCCTGAGGTGCCGATGGTGGTAAAGGCCTTTCCTTCTTCCACCACGCCGGTTCCTACCGCCGCGGAGGCGTTGTCACCGGCGCCGCCAACCACCGGCGTGCCCGCCGCCAGTCCGGTCAGCTTCGCGGCCTCCTCGGTGATATAGCCGGTAATCTCCGGAGACTCATACACCTTAGCCAGCATACTCTTGTCAATATCCAGCTTTTCCAGAACCTCGTCGGACCAGCAGCGGTTGGGGATATCCAAAAGCTGCATCCCTGATGCGTCGGAAACCTCTGTGGCAAATTCTCCGGTCAGCATGTAACGGACATAATCCTTCGGCAGAAGGATGTGCCGGCATTTCGCATAAATTTCCGGCTCGTGGTTTCTGACCCACAGGATTTTCGACGCGGTAAAGCCAGGCAGAGCAGGGTTAGCGGTGATCTCAATCAGCCGCTTGGCTCCAACCCGTTCTGTGATTTCCTCACATTCCCGGGCGGTGCGCTGGTCGCACCAAATAATGGATCTTCTCAAAACGCTTCCATTTTCGTCCAGCATGACAAGGCCGTGCATCTGGCCGGAAATTCCCATACCCTTGATGTCCTTAGAATCTACGCCGGAATCCTCAATTACCTTTTTTGTGGTCCGCATGGTGGCGTCCCACCAGTCCTCCGGCGCCTGCTCTGCCCAGCCGTTTTTCGGCTGATACATAGGATATTCTACCGTAGCGCTGGAAATCACGGTTCCCTCTGTATCAAACAGCACGGTTTTGGTCCCAGAGGTTCCTAAATCCACACCAATTAAATAATTCATGCAATCGTCTCCTTTATAATAAATTGTTAAATACCTACTTTTCATCGTCCAGCAGTTGAATCCTTATCACTTCCTGAAGCTGCGCTGGATAAGATTCTAAGACATAACCATCAAAAGTAACCGCTATGATATCGCCGGCATCTAAATCAGACAATCCGATCGCCGTTCCCCGCCATAATAGCGCCGTTTCCCCAGTGGCTGAAAAAGTGAATTCCCCTCTGTAATTAAGATCATTCACAGCCAGCCCTTTCACCAAAAAACGGCCGGCTTCCCTTTCACGAATCTCCGCGTAAAAGGTTTGCTGATCAGCCGCCTGCGCCGCTCCCATATTTTCAACGCTGTCATAAGCCGTTTTGTATCCGATAAAACACCCGGCTGCCAGCAGAAAAACCGCCGCGATTCCCATCAGGACAGCCCTGAATCCCTTTTTCATGGCATATCCTCCTCTCTGGTCAGTGATCCGTGGTAAAATCTGCCGCCCTGGATTTTAGGAGCAGCCGGGCGGTGAAAAACGCCGGATGGGAAAGCTACAGATTTTCCCCGATTTTTATCACCGTATGGGTAAAATACTCTGCCTTCGGCACAGTTCCATCCACCAGATAATAAAACAGATGGTTGATGGCGTCATAGCCTTGCCGAAAGGACTCCTGGCACAGCAGTACATCGATGCTGCCCTCTTTCATCAACCGCTTATTTTCCTTATTGTCGTCGAAGGCGATAACAGTCACCCGTTTTTTCCTTTCCAACTCCTCCAGCGCTCTGCATACACCGGGAGCGCTGCCTGAGGTGGTGATATAAATATAATTGATCTCCGGATGCTCCTGAAGCACCCTTTTAGTGGCCTCATAGGCCACCTCGCTGTCATCCTGGGTCACCTGGACATCCACCAGAGTGTAAGCCGTTTCCTTCTCCTTCATCACCTGAGCGAATCCCTCGATCCGGAGATGGTGGCTGTGAATATTGCTGGAGCCCGCCACCACAAAAAGGCTCACCGGCCCCTTGGCCATCAGGGAAAGCAAGCCCCCAGCGGTTCTGCCGCCGGCCAGATAATTGCTGCCGATATAAAACAGCCGGTTCACATGAGGCAGGTCAATGTTGATTGCCGCCACCGGAACGCCCTCGGCCGCCGTTTGGTTTAGAAGAGCTGTGATTTCAGGAGTTTCTATCGTTGCTACGCACAGGGCCGACACATTCTCCGCCAAGAGCTCCCTCAGCGCGGCAAGATGGATCTCCGGATCATAGCCGCGCACTTCTTTCAGCCGCAAGGAAACTCCAAAATCAGAGAGCTCCCGCTCCGCCCTGAAAAATCCCCGAATCACGTCGTGGAAAAAGGTGATTTTATCACTGGGCAGCAGGCAGCCTATGGTCACGGGCTTTTTTCTGGCGGCCAAAATCCTGCCCGCCCGGTTGGGAAAATAGCCCATCTCCTCCACAGCCTGCTCGACCCTGGCGGCTACCTCTTCGCTGACGCCGCCCCGGTGGTTGATCACCCGGTCAACCGTGCCCCTGGATACTCCAACCGCCGCCGCGATATCTTTAATGGTCACCGCCATAGTATCGCCTCGTTTTCTTCAAGATCGGTTTTTATATAAACTCATGATACCCTGATTTCATATCGCTGTCAAGATAAATCGTGTTCGAGCACAACCTAGAAAAATTCTACAGCCTGTCAAGGGGGCATCCCAGATACGCCTCAGCTTTGGATTCCCTCGTGCCCGCAGCCTTACCGCCTCTGAAGCTAATGCTTTTTCAAAGGCTCCCAGCCCTCGGATTACCTAAATCGGTGGGACGAGCTTTTCCTTGCAAGGCGCTTAAAAGCTTTTACCTGCGCTGCCGGCGGCGTTTCCTGCCAGGCAAGCCGCCGTCTTTGCCGTCAAAAAATCCTGCCTGCGGCCGGCTCACTTAATGTCCAATCCCTTCAGCCGAAAAAGCGGAAAACTTTTATGACGTGCCCCCCAGAAATGGCCGAATCTCCTCCAGCCGTCTATATCATAAAAAGAGCCGCGTGGCTAACGCACGCGGCTCTTATGAATATGGCCTCACGCCTTCCCTCCGGCCTGACAAGCATAAAACAGCTGGGAATTTCATGGGATCAAGCCGTTTATCTGGTTACGTTGCGCAGCCAAACCCTGGTTTTATACCGCCAGGTCGTCAGCGGAATCTTGATGATTTCATCGCTCAGCAGCAGCACGTAAACCCACTCCACGCTCCAGTGGAACACAAACGCCGCGATGGCGCCAAATAAAATGGAACAGCCCCACATAGTCACCACATCCAGAACCAAGCCGAAACGAGTGTCTCCGCCCGCCCGGAAGATTCCCACAACCATAGTGGTATTATAAGCCTGCGCGACTACAAAATAGGCCATAATGAACATCATGGTGGAAAGATAACCTTGGGCTGTGGGGGTTAACGTCATGACCTGCAAAACAATAGGCCGGGCAATCAGCACTACCAGTGCCCCCGCTAATCCGGCCACGATGGAAAGCTTTACAAACCGGGTGCCGTATTTCTGGGCCTCCTCGTAGTTATCCTCGCCGATAGCCTTGCCGATGAGCACCGCCGCGGCGGCCGCGATGCCAAAGGATACCACCGTAGCCAGCTGACGGGTCACCTGGGCTACCGAATTAGCGGCCACCGCCGCCTGGCCCATGTGGCCGATTACCACAGCGATCACCGAACAGCCCGTGCCCCACATCAGCTCGTTTAGGGTGACCGGAATGGCATACCGGATAAAGTCCTGGAATAAGAGCTTATCTCTTACAAACAAATCCCTCAGCTTAAAGTTCAAAATAGATTTGGTCTTGGCGTAAACCACCACGATTAAGACTTCCACAATTCTAGCAATCAGCGTGCCGATTGCCGCGCCGACAATCCCCAGCCGCGGAAAGCCTAGAAGTCCGAAAATCAGGATTCCATTGATGACGATATTCACAATCAGAGACACCGAGTAGGTAACGGTAGCGATCACCACCCGCTCCACGCTCCGCATGACGTTTAGGTAAACCTGCGTGACGGCACATAAAAGATAGGTGAAGGAGACAATCCTCAGATATTTGACGCCCTCGTCGATCACCGGCTGCTCCGGTGTGAAAATAGACATAACCTGGGCAGGAAAGATCTGCACCGCCAGCAGAAAAATCACCGAAACGATAATGGAAAAGCGAAAGGCGATTCCCATAACCTTTTCGATGGTTCTCATATCCTTTTTTCCCCAGTATTGGGCAGTGAGCACCGCCGCGCCGGAGGTAAGGCCGAAAAGGAACAATGTCAGGACAAACTGCACCTGTCCCGCCAGGGAGGATCCGGAAAGGACGGTTTCCCCGACCCTGCCCAGCATGACCACGTCGGCGGAGGTCACGGCTACGTTAATCAGATTCTGCAAGGCGATTGGGAGCACCAAAGCGCCTACTGTTTTGTAAAAGTTTTTGGTTTCCAGCTTCATAAAAATTACCGGCGCAAAAGCGCTCCTTTCTGAATAGTACGTGATAATTACTATAGCAAAAAGCGGCCCGATAATCAAGGAGATTATCAAACATTTTCTTTACGCTTTCTTAACGAAAATAAAGAGCATTTTTTATGAAAAAGATCCGGCGTCAGGCCGAGGCTTTTCCGAATCGCTTTACCCTTCCAGCAGAGCAACGCTCTCTCAAGCCCGCGGGAAGTAAAGATTGCGAACGGCTGCAGCCGGCGGCGCTTCCCCACCAATCGTTTCAGTGGGAATATCATTTTCCCCCTGAAATAATTGATGGAACCCGCCTCCTAAAGAGGCGGGTTCCATCTTTGCTTAGGTTTTAGAACGCCTCACTGGGCGTCCTTTTTTGCCTTCTTTTTCTTCATCACGATCAGAAGCACTGCCGCGCCGGCTGCGAGAAGAAGGACTCCTCCGCCCGCGATCCACCAGCCGATGCTGTTGGAGGAGCCGCCCTGGTTACCGGGGCCGGGTGCGAGAGGAACTTCCTCGTCGTCAATGGTCACTTCCGAGGCCTCAGAGGAATTAGAGGAGCTGGAAGACTGGCTGCTTGCATCATCATCCGTGCCAGGTGCCAGCGGTACCGGCTCATCGTCGATGGTCACTTCACCTCCGGGAGTCGCTACGACGGTCTCCCCGTCAGGAGTGACAACAACTGTATTATCCTCAGGGGTTACCTCTACAATGGTATCCTCGTTAGCAGTGTCATTCACATTACGGTAAAAGAAAACATAAGCGTGGCGTGTAGAATAGAATTCATGAGCAATCGAAGCGGACTGCCCGCCCAGCATCACATAATTTTCGCCGCCTGCCGTGTAGTTTTCAGGGGCGGTAACCGTCAGCTGACTGTCATAACTGGCGGTAACGGTAGTGGTATAGAGCACTCTGCCCTCTGTCACGTCAAAATAACGGATGGTCACCGGATAGCTTTGAGCTTCCGCGCCTTTTTCGCTGTAATAGATCTCATAAATCCGCTTGGAATCTTCAAAAGCATGGACTATCTGCCTGCTTTGGCCGGCTGCCGCCACATATTCAACGCCGTTGACAGTGATCTCCGAATCGGCTGTAAATCTGGCGGTTTCATTTAGCCCAACATGCACGCTGTCGGTCTTTAAGGTCAGGCCGGTGAGTGCGTCCACATAGCGCACGCTGATGTCATAAGGCTTGGTCGCTTTGCTCTCCTCATACTTCACGGTGTAGAGCCTGGTGCTGTCATTATAATTATGGCTGATCACGGAAGGCTCGCCCGCCGCCTTAGTATACAAAGTGCCATCGGCGGTCATATATTCATTGGCCACCTGGAAAGTCGCGGTAGAACCGGACTGCACCGTCACACTGCTGGACTTGAGCAAAGCTCCGGATATCGTCTGGTACTGCACACGGAACAGGTATGGGCGGGTGCTTTCCTCGGTTACCAGCTGGTACCGGAAGACATACTCCTGGATGCCTTTATTATAATCATGGGAAACTGACGCGGACTGTCCCGCCATCAGAGTGTAGCTGCGGCCGTTGGAGGTATAGCTCTGGGGCGCGGTGAAGCTGCCCGCAGAATTGGGCTGTACCTGAAAGCTTGCGCTTCCGATCTGATTGCCGTACTGATCCACATAAAGAACCGGACAGGTGATCGGCTGCTTCTGCTGGTGCTGATAAGTATAGACAATCTCAGTGGTATTGGATTGATAGGAAAATTCCTTGTACTCCGGGCCGCTGATCAGATAGGTTTCTCCGGAAAGCTGTAAGGACGAAGGCGCCGTATGGGAAACACCGCCGGAAATCGTGTTATACTCGGTAGCGCCGCCCAGTCGGTTTCCGCTTTGATCCTGATACACCACATTAACGCTGTAGGTATTCAGGCTGGCTAGGGATTTAATTTCCCCGTCGCAGTAGACCATCAGCTTCACGCCGGTCATGTCGGGATCAGCGCAATTCACAACCGCGGAACCATTGGCGGCGATCGTCACTGGCGTCCACCCGGTATTATATTCCTCAGTCTGCCACTGCACCTCAATCTGCCGGTTCGTCTGATTATCGATTCTGAATTTTTGGGCGGTAGCGCTGTCGGACACTAAACCAGTAATCGAAATGTCATCCGCTCCTGCCGCGAACGTTTGCAGGCCTCCCGCAAACATCGCAATAATCAGTGAGAAAACGACGGTAAGGGCTGTAATTTTCTTTCTCACCTTGCTCACTCCTTCATCTTGGGTACGAATAGATTTCATCGTCAGTTATTGATCTTACAACTACATCATACAGATGACATATCACAAGCGCGTCATATTTTTTGATAAAATCGGATTTTATTAAAAAATCTTTTCACCTGGGGCCTACGCCTGCTTTTCCCAAGAAAAATTCGAGAGGAAGCCGCCTCAAAAGCTCAAGATCAAAACGCCCGGCAGAAAAACTGCCGGGCGTTTCTAACCTTCCTCTCCTTTTCTAGCGTGAAAGGAAGCCGCAATCATTCGTGTTTTCCGGTTCTCCTTTTCCGGGATAAAGTGACGCCAAAGGCCACCGCTCCAAAAGCGGATACACCAGCCAGGAGCATCCAGGCCGCCTCAGCGAAGCGGTCGCCTGTAGAAACCCCGCCGCCAGGAGCGGCCGCAGTGGTTCCGCCGGAGCCTAACACCACGCCGCAGTCCCAGGTCATATCGAAGCCGCCCTCGTTTAAGTAGAACGGCCTTCCGGCATACCACCCGTCCTTCAGCTGGTATCTGCCGTCAGAATCCAGAGCAGCGTCGCCCTGGTTCACCAGGGTAATGGTATAAGGCTCAAGAATCTGGAACTTCACCCGGTAATAGCCCTCGGACAGCTCGTCAAACCGGTAGTAGCCTTTTTCATTGGTCGTGGTCTCGCCTGCCTGGATCCACTGGGTATCGTCGGAAACGTCACCGGAGGGGCTATACTCCAGAACCACACGGATGCCTTCCAGTCCGGTATCCTCTTCGTCCTGGATGCCATTTCGGTTGGTATCCAGCCAGACATAGTCTCCCACACTTCCGCTGGTAACCACGATGCCCGCGTCAATGGTCATATCACGCTGGCCGTAACCAATGCTGATCACGTCTGAGGGATAACCCCAGCCATCCAGATAGAAGCCCTGGACATTGGAGTCTGCAGCTCTGTCGGTTCCCGCAAAGGGAACGGTAATCACACTGCCTCCGGGCAGATCAAAGCACACACGGTACTGGCAATCCACATCCGGGCCGCCCTTCAGGCTCTCAAACACATAGTAGCCTTTTTCGTTGGTCGTTGTGGTGTCGACCTTTTTCCAAATACTGGAACCGCCTTCCCGCATTTGCAGATAAACGGTCACATTCTGCACCGGCTCCTCGCCCGCGTCTTGAATTCCATTCTTGTTAGCGTCCAGCCACACATAATCGCCGATCGCACCGTACAATCTGGCGCCGCCGTCATTATGGAGGCTGATAGAGTTGGCCGGCAGGCGGATGGTCTGGGTATAGCCGCTGTTTAAATCGGGAGCGGTCTCAAACACATCGGAATCCAGAGCATCGTCGCCGCCGATATTAGGCAGAACAGCCTGATAGCCCTCAGGATACTCAAACAGCACCTGATATTCGCCCTCCAGCAGGTACTCGAACAGGTACTCGCCGTTTTCGTCCACCACAGCGGTAGCGATGGGCTGTTCTTCCCGCACATTGTCAATCACACGGTACAAGGACACCTTAGTGCCGGTCAGCGGGATGCCCAAATCCTGAACATCGTTATAGTTCCGGTCGTCGTAGGCATAGCCGCCCAGAGCGCTGTAATACACCAGGCCGGCGTCCCAGGTCAGATCCGTCTGCTGATAATCCAGGGGAATCACGTCGGTACGCATGATCCGGTCGTTGCCGTCCACTGCATTCTTCGCGTCGGAGTCGGCGGTTTCAGGGTGGTCGCCGGCGCCCTGGTTCGCTGTGGTAAAGCCGTACTGGTACAGTCCCAGGTCATTCCGCAGGGAGGTGATGTCAAATTCCACCACATACCGTCCCTTAGTCAGGTTGTCAAAGAAATAATAGCCGTCCTTGCCCTCCTGAGCGGCGGTAACGGTTTCCGCCAGCGGTGCATCGGATACCTTACCGCTGTCATCCACCGTGTAAAGCCTTACCCTGACGCCGTTGACGCCTGGCTCATCCGGATCCTGTATGCCGTCACGGTTCAAATCGATCCACACATAGTCGCCTAACGCCGCGGGGATTACAAAGCCCGCATCGATGGTCATATCCCTCTGGCCCTCCAGGCGGCTGGTATCGGGATTGCTCACAACGCCCAGCCGCAGGATTTCAGACCGGCCGTTCCGGTCGATGTTGGAATCCACGGCGGTATCCCCGCCCTCATACTGCCTGGTAGGCACATAAACGCCGTCATCCCCGGCAGGAGGCATGTCAAATTCCACCTGGTATTGGTAAATCACGCCGCCTACATAATTACTGGGGTCATCCGGATCCCCATCCTCTTTACCGGACAGCATAATATTGCAGTCCAGATCGTCGAACAGGTAATAGCCGCTGGAATCCGTAGTGGTTTCCGTGGTTGTGGTCTGGGTGCCGTCCGCGGTGATTCTGGTGGTGATCAGTCTTACTCCCAGGCCCGCTACCGGAAGGTCTTCCGCATCCTGGATGCCGTTCTGGTTTTGATCATAAAACGCATAGTCGCCGATGGCGCCCTTCGGCAGATCCAGCACGCATTTGACCTCCTGGTTTTCCGGGCGGTCGGATAGGGCGATGGTGTCGCCGGTATTGCTGTTTCTCACCACGGAGCACATAGCGGAATTGGAAATATACTTGCCGTAGTAATCCTCAATTTCATCGGTGGCGTACTGGGGTGCGGTCATATTGACCTGCACTTCGATGTAGTCGCCGTTTGCCAAAGGCTGCGTCACCTCAACACCGATGGCCGTTACCGTGCTCAGGTCAGCCGGCGGCGTGGCGCTCCAGGTGTGAGCGGCGGATGACGTCCACGGATCGCCGTTTCTTCCGGTAGTATAAATCATGGGCAGCTCTTCCTCAGCCGTATACTGTGACCGGCTTTCGGCGGTCCAGGCGGAGGTATCATCGGTGCAGTAATAAATCCGCACAAAAGCGCTGTCAATGGGCTGGCCGTCAGAGCTCAGCACCGTGACGCTGTTCAGAGCGGGTCTTCTCTCCAGGTCGGTGGCCCGGTTGGTTACAGTGGTGTCGGTCCGGTCGGTCAGGGTATCTCCCGCGAAGGGCAGGATATCGACCACTCTGGTAGAAACCGCCTTGTCATCGGAGCCGTTGCTGACCCGGATCTTATAATCAATGGAACCGCCCGGCGCCGTATGGCCCAGCTCGGAGTAGTTCTTATAACGGTCGTCGTATTCGCCCTTCACCTGCTTGTAAATGCTCAGGCTGCTGTTTTGTCCTACGACAATGTTCGCGTAGTTATTCACATACTCGCTGCCGCCGTTGCCGAGAATCTCATCCAGGTCCTCGTCTTCCTTAAAGGAGCCGCCGTCTCCGGTAATGACCGGAGCGTAGCTGACGCCGTACTGGTTTTCTACGGACTGGGGAATCTCATAGGAGCTTCCCAGGAACGCGGGACACCACAGGGTATCCGCCTGGCTGTTGGGGTCGATATGGGCCGAGAACCGGATCACAATCCGCTCTCCGGGCTTCAGCTCCACATCCGGGAAGGTCATCGTCACCTTCTGGGTATCCTGCTCCAGCTCAATCAGCTCGCCGCCGCTGCCAACTCTGGTGGCCTTCACCGTATCGATGGAGAACAGATCCGGGGTCAGCGGCGTTCCCACCGTGTTGCCGTCCTCGTCCTCCCACATTCTCATGATGACAAATTGGGAATCCCCTTCCACAAAGTCATTCAGCGTGGTGCCGACCGGCAGGTCAAAGCTGAGAATCGGCTCCCTGAAGTTATCAGTTTGAGACTCGTTCTTCGCGGTGACAACAAAGGTGACGTCGCTGTTCGGCGCGTAGGTGGTCTGGGTTCCTTCCGGCTTCACCGTCAGGCTGACAGGAATCCGGATGCTTTCGATCAGGGGCAGCGTGGCTTCCACAGTGTTGGAAGCCCGGCCGTCGGTGACAGGCACGTCTCTGCCTTCCTCATCCTTTTGAACAAAGGTATACTCGTAAGCCGCGGTGTTGGTGATTTTGGTGATCTCATGGAGGCTGGCGTCAGAGGGACGCTGGGCGAAGGTCACCTCGAAATCGATGCCGTTGGCTACGAAATGCTCATCCACGCCGGTATAAACCACCCGGAACGCCATCGCTTCCAGTCCGGCGGGAATCGAAACGGTCGCGCCATCCGCTCCCAGGCTTTGGACGTTTTCAATGGCGCCGTTGGGCACATCCCGCCAGGTGGATTCGTCATCGCTTCCAAGGTCAGCCGCCGGCTGGTATTGAACCTTAGCGCTCACCGGTTTGGAAGCATCCGGGACTGTCACATCCAAATCAGGATCGGTCTGGGCGTTATAGGCGCTGTAGACCCTCACCCAGTTCACCCGGTAAGCGTCATCCCTGGTGGGTTCCGTCTTATATTCGCCCTGCTCCTGATACTGCATTTGGATATCCTGGTCGGTAACCACCAGCCGGGAGGCCGCCAGCTCGTTCTCACCCTTGGCGTAATCTCTCAGGGTGAAGGAGGTGGTAAACTCCTCCTCCAGAAGGCTCTTGTCAGCGGTATCATCCGTAATCCCTTTCAGGATCTCAGTATTGAACATGACGATATCCGTCTTGAACTTATTGGTAAAGGATGCGTTGTTGTGAACACCCAGTTTTTCGATTTCAGACAACTCCTGTACCGGTTTCACTGTCACGATCTTCTGGGTCTCATAATACCGTTCATCCAAGCTGTAGCCGTCGGGAGCCTTCAGCTCCTTCACCAGATATCGGGTTCCGGCGTCCTCCGCCGGCAGCAGATCGGACACACCCGCGCCGTTTTCGTCGGTGGTGATGATACCGCCCACCTGCTGGCCCTGAACATCGCCCGGCTCAAGCTGGTATACGGCGAACTGGGCGCCTTGCAGCCCCGTTCCGTTTTCGTCAGCCTTTTTAATGAGGATGCGGCCGCTGTCGGACTCATTGGTCAGCACGCCGCCGTTCATGTTCCCGGCGGTTTCAGGCCGGTAGGTAACCGTAGGATCGTTCTGGTTAGCGGGGATCACCGCCTCATACCAGGTATCGTCCAGGGAGTAGCCGTCGGGGGCCTGAGTTTCCTGGATATAATAGGTTCCGGCATCTAAGCCTTCCCAGCGGTAAACGCCGTTTTTCACGTTGGTCACCGGGTCTCCGACAGGCTGCTTGTTCTCATCGTACAACTGGAATACCGCCGTATTCAGAACCGGGCTGCCGTTTTGGCTGTCACCCTTCTTAGTAAACTCCAGATTTCCCTTGGCCTGGTTAATGACCTTGGTGGCCTCTGTTTCATCCAGATTGGTGATCTGCTTGGCGGTTACAGTAAAGGTAATGGGTGTGGAATCCAGAGTATATCCGTCGGGAGCCTTGGTTTCCACAATGGTGTAGGTTCCCGCATCCAGGTCGGCGGACTCAAAGGTGCCGTCCAGGCGCACCCGGAAGGTGTCCACCAGCTTGCCGGGGTCGGCCTGATCCCCTTCGTACAGGGCGAATTCCGCCCGCTGGCTGTCGCTGGTGACCGTCAGCGGAGTTTTGCCGTCGCCCATGAATTTGGTAAAGGTGAACCGGCCCTTATTCGGGTAGTTGACGATGTAATTATCGCCGGTGTAGGTTTCGTCGGTTTCTCCCTTAACCACCGTAATCTTTTGCAGCTGGGTGCCCTGGACGAAATCAGCGGGCACCTGCTCCTTCAGCATATAGTCGCCGGGCTCCAGGCCGGTGAAGAGGATTTCACCGTCTTCGTCGGTTTCCTTGGTCGCGACCAGCTCGCCCAGTCCGTCAGGCTGAGACACGTCGTAGCGGTGAAGCTCAAATGTAACGTCCTCTAAGGGCAGCGCCAGAATGTGCTGGGCGTCCGGGTTTTCCCAGTTGGCCTTCTTCTCCAGGCGGATGGCGCCAAGGGGGTCGTTGCTGATGCGCACCTCGGCGGCGCCGGTGTTGCCGGTGGTCACCGGATAGAAGTAATCCTCCTTGCCGGCCTCAAAGGTGTAGCCGGTAGGCGGAGTGGCCTCTTTCACATAATAGGTGGTGTTGGGCTGCAGATTGACAAACTCAATGGTTTCCTTGCCGGTAACCGTTTGCAGCACCTGGCCGCCCTGATCCTCCGGCTTATCCCAAAGCTCAAACTTCGCGGCCTTCATGGCTTCGCCGGAAATGGAACCGTTTGTCTTGGAATCGACCTTGACCACCTTCACCGTCTGGATCTTGGTGTTCTCAATGACGATAGCCTTGCCTTCCTTCTGAGAAGTAATCTGGTTCGCCTCTACGGTATAGGGTCCGTAAACGGTATCGGTATTGTCGAAATAGCCGCTGGGGGTATTCAGCTCCTTCAGGTAATAGTCCCCCACAGGCAGCAGGCCGGACAGCGCCGCGCCGTCGGCATTGGTGGTCATTTCGCCCACTTTCGTGGAAGCGGTGCTGTCGGAGTAGATCCCGAACTTCACCCCGCTCAGCTTGGTCTGGTCGGCGGCGTCCTGCTTCACAATTTGCAGCTTTCCGTAGGCAGTGGTGTTCAAAAGCTCGGTTTTCGCCGTGTTCAGGTCGGCGGGATCGTAGAACTGGGTGGTTTTTTGACCGGCTTCAATGGTCACCGCCACCACCATGCCGGCTTTAAAGCCGTTGGCCTCATTGGCGGTTCCCACGCTGGTTTCCTTGAGCCAGTAATCGCCGGCGTCCAGATTGGTCATGGAAATCAAGCCGTTTGCCCCGGTAGTCACCGTTTTCAGGGCCGTGCCGGCGCAGTCGGCTTCCGGGTCGCCGGTCTCGTTCCGGTAAAGCTTAAAGGTCACGCCGGACAGCGGGTCCTTCTCGCCCAGGATATCCCCCGTCTTGGTCAGCTCCAGGGAGCCCTGCTTCTGGTTCTCAATCACAATGGGGTCGGGCGTGGCATCCTTGTCATCCAAGGGGTAATATACGCCGTTAATCTTATTGTCCCCGCCGGTAATCCGGTTGGGCTCGATGACAAACTTGATGGGCGTCGAGTCCAGCGTATATCCGGACTGGACGCTGGTCTCCACCAGCTGGTACTCGCCTTCCGGCAGGAACCCGGAAATCACGTAATCCTTGGCGGGATCCGTGGTGATGGTCATGGCGTTCCCCTCGGGATAATCCGCGTAGGTTCCGTCGTCTTGAAGCTTCTGCACCTTAAAGGTGGCGGTCAGCTTTTTGTCGTTGTCGCCCTGGTCGGCGCTGATCTTCTGAATCTTCACCTGGCCCCAGGCGGACTCGTTGGCGATAGGCGTATTTTCATAGGTGCAGTTGATAGTCCAGGTTCCGTTTCCATCCGTCCGGGTCGTAAACTCTTGGTTCGCACCCTCCAGCTTATCCTGGCCGTCGGAGGAAACGTATACGGAATAGTAGGGAGCCGTAGCCGGGTCAAAGTCCACGTACTCCGGCGCTTTGGCCTCCTGGAGCACATACCAGCCGGGCTTCAGCAGGCTGCTGACGCCAACGCCCGCGGCGGTATTGCCGGTGCCCGTGGTGATGGTGGTCACCGGATCCAAAACCTTTCCGTCGGCGCCCGTCGCCGGCTGGCTGTAATCGTTGGGGTCGGCCGCATAAACGTTGAATGTTACCTCGTTGAGGGGATAGGTCTCTCCGGAGATTTCCAGGGTCTTTTTCACGGAGATCATGCCGTACGCCAGGTTTTCCAGCCGGAATACCGGGTCGGTCTCCGCCTGATTATCGCCTGTCATCTCGTACAGGTTCCACTGATCCCCGTTCTGCTTGGGATAGACCTTATGGATATCCAGGTTATGGACATAGTAATCGATGCCGATGATCTCCAGGGCATAATAGGTTGCGCCGGGCTGGAGGTTCGTGAAATGCAGAACGCCTCCATCCTTGCTTTCCGCCGCCTGGAGCATATTGTATTCTTTCAGCACGGTTTCCGGCAGCTCGCCGTTCACCAGCTGTTTGGAGAAGAAGTCCTCGTCTTTGTTCAGCGCGGCCTGGGCCTTCTGGGCGTCAGCCTCTGTTTTGAACAAAGCGACCCACGCGCCCTCCAGAGCGTTGCCGCCCTGGTCGATTTTCCAGCCCTCTACCGGCACGGGCCAGTAGTTTTCAATGATCTGCGGTCCGACAATTTTTCCGTCGTCCGCCTCGGTCACCATGATGGGGCCGGTCCACTCCTGGCTGATCTCATAGAAATAATCCTTGTCGTGGGGAGGCGGCTGGGTCTCCCGCAGATAATAGGTGCCGGTATCCAGCAGCCCGGTCAGTGCGCCGCCGGGCACGGCGCCGGTTACTGCATCCGTCAGGGTGCCGGAGGTAATCTTCTCCGCGACGACCTTCAACCACAGCTTCTGGCCGTTGACTTCGATCTCCTCGGCAGCCGGATCTTGGTCATCCACAACCTGGTACAGGGTAAACTCCGCGCCGGTCAGATACTTGTCGTGATCCTCCTGGTCCACCTTGATCAGCTCGATCCGGGCCTTGTCGGAAACGTTGTTCCAGGTGACTACCAGATCCTTATCCGGGGCCAGGGTCACCTTATATACATTGCTGGTCACTTGAACCGGAGCGGCCCCGTCAGTGGTAACGGAGTCCACGGAATAATCCTCAGGCACGGTCTCCTGAATCCAATAATCGCCCGGCGCAAGATAGCCGGTGTATTTGGTCTCGGAGGCGCTGGTCACGGTGGTCACCGGCTGAGCGTCGGGATTTTTCGTGGGATCCTCCGCGTAAATCGTAAAGGTCACGTTCGACTGGCGCAGGGTCAGGCTGCTGCCGTCGCTTATCTTCCACAGCTCGAACTTATCGATTCCGATTCTCCGCATGGGAACGTTCTCGATAGGCTTATCGAAATAAGCCTTGTTGGTCTGGCCCGCCGTAATGGTAAACAGATGGGGCGTGCCGTCCAGCACGTACTGGCCGGTTACGCTCTGCTCGATAAGCTGGTAGTCTCCCGCAGGCAGCCAGCCGGAGGTCACGGTGCCGTTCGCTCCGGTGGTCAGAATCAGCGGGTTCTGGCTATTGGGATAATCGGCATAGGTGCCGTCGGCCTGCTTCTGCTGTACCTTAAAGGAGGCCTGCAAAGTCGTATTGGAATCCAGAGAGCTTACCTTTTTAATCTGGATTTTACCGGAATCAAAGTCGTCGGTAAAGGTGACCCATACCGCGGCGGAATAGCCGTCGATCCCCGCGCCGGGGGTTACGGTCACCTCTTTGGCGGCGGTATCCAGATCATAGCCGTCCGGGGCCTTGGTCTCCTGCACCCAATAAGTACCGGGTTCCAGTTCCCCGGTGGTCAAAACACCGTCAACACCAGTGGTTCCTAATGTTTTGAGGGTACCGTTCTGCTGGGCCGCCAGCAGGTCGGCGCCCGGATTCTGCGTCAGCCTGGGATAATACTGAAATTCCGCGCCGGCCAGGGGCTGCATCACGCCGGTGTTGTCCAGGGTGCCGCCCTCTTTATAAACCTGGAACTTTCCGTAGCGGTCGTTTGTCACATCTTGCGTCACATCGGCGTAGTTGGAAGGCTGGTCCGGAGCCGTGATCTTCACCGGCTCGGAGGAAGCCTCATAGCCGGTGGGCGCGGTGAGCTCCCGGTACCAATAGTCGGTTCCCGGAATCAATCCGGTGAACACCGCCATGCCGTCGGTCCCGGTGGTGACGGTGTCGGCACCGCCGGTCTGGCCGTTCACAGGCAGACGGTTTTTGTCATTTTTCGCGTCCTCTTCCGTAGCGTACAGGGCGAACACCGCTCCGCTCAGCGACATCCCTGTCTTCTGGGAATCCACCTTATGAAGCCGAATGGTGACGTAAGGCTCGTTTTTCACGATCACCGTGGTAAGCTGGTTGTTTGCTACCTTGATGCCGTCCCCGTCGGTAACCGCCACATTGGAGCCATCCACACCCTTAAAGGGCTCGGAGGGGGTGATATGTCCGGCGATGGACTGAACCTCTCTTAAAATATAACTGCCGGAGGGCAGGAATTTGGAATAGCCCTCGCCGTTTTCATCGGTGGTGATCCGGTCTAAAGGCTCGGTGAAATCGGTATCGTCAGCGGCGTACACCTCGAACACGGCGCCGGAAAGATCGATATCGCCCGTTTTGTTACTCTGCTTTTCGATTTTCAGCTGGCCCTGGCGGTCCACCAGATTATCCGCAGTCAGTTCAAAGGTCTTTTTCTGTTCAATGACAACTGTATGAATGGTATCGTCTCTCTGGTAACCGCTGGGGGCGGAGATCTCCTGCACATAATAGGTGCCGGGATCCAGAGTGATTGCGGGGGTATCCGGCTCATTGCCGCTGACTCTGGTAGTCACCCGGGCGTCGTTGCCGTTGGAGTCCTTCGCCAGTGTTTTGCAGTCCGGATCGGTATATACGCCGAACACCGCGCCCGCCAGGGGAACCCGGGATTCGGTCGCCACGCTGCCTAATGTCAGCTGGCCGTATTTGATAATCTGCAAGGCGCCTCTCTGGGCGTTTTCGATCTGAAGGGCCTCGGTGTGATTGGAAGTGATCTGCACCCTGGTATCCCGCTGCATAATGGCATAGGTATCCGGGGCCTTGGTCTCCCGCAGCAGATACCAGCCCGTCTCTAAAGGCTCAGAGGCCGCGGTGCCGTCGGCGCCGGTGATCAGCTCCGCCGCCAGATCGCCCTCATCCGGGTTTTCCGGTACCGCGCTTTCGCTGGCATAGGGGCCGTAAAGTGCGAACTCCGCGTCAGGCAGCGTTACGCCGCGGTCGGTGGAATCCACCTTAGTGATTTTCAGTATTCCCTTTTCAGACTGGTTCAGTATGTAAGGCTTATTTCCGTCCTTCTGCAGGCCGTCGGGGTAATTCACCTGGTTGCCCTTTACGGTAACCGTATAGGTTTTGTCAGAAACCTCATACTCGCCGCCTTCCGGCACGCCGGTTTCCTGCAGGGTGTATTCGCCGGCGGGAATCCCCTCGAAGAGCACCAGGCCGTCCGAGCCGGAAACCGCGGTGTAAACCTTGCTTGCATCGGCATTGTTTGTCAGCCGGAAGGAAACGCCGGGCAGGAATTTCTCCGTATTTTCACCGGATCCCATGCCCTTTTTCCAGAAGGCCGCATAGCCCGGGCCGTTTTCATCGGTGGTGTTATCCACTGTCAGGGCTTCCCCTTTTTGCAGGGTTTTGCCGCCTGCGGTGACGGTGCCGTCCTGGTTCAGGGTCACCTGAATGGCTTCCCCGACGCCGGTAAAGCCGTCAGGCGTCTGAGTTTCTTTCAGATAATAGGTTCCATAGCGCAGATTGGAGAACTTCACTCTGCCGGTGCCGTCCAGCAGCCTGCCCGCCCCGGCTTCCTCGCTGCCGTCGATGTCCTTGGCCACCTGGGTGCACTCCGGGTCGGAATACAGGGTAAACTGAGCGCTGCCGTAAACCGCCTGCTTCTCGCCGTTGAGCACAAATGTATTATCGCTCACCGCCAAGCCATCCCCCTGGATGGTCAGGGTCTTTTCCACAATCAATTCTACCGGCGTGGTTTTGTCCTCCACGTCGCCGACCTGAACCTTGGCGCTGGAATCCTTCACCACCGCGTCCTTCGCCAGAGGCTTATAGCTTACCTGGGCCTGGTTATCCAGAACCGCCCGGACGAAGGGAACGTTGGTGGGAATCTGATAAGCGGCCGCGTCAAACTTGACCGTCACCTGATAGGTGGTGGGCAGCAGAGAGCCATTCGGCACCCGGACCTGGCCCTCGGTCACCATGGATTGATCGAATTTATTCACATATTGAAAGGTCAGGCTCTTTAGCGAGCCGTCCGCGTTGGATTCCTTAGTATAGCCGTCGCCTTCCGCCAGAGGCTGGAACTGGCTGGAACGGTCCAGGTAGCCCACGCTCACCAGCTGGGCGCCGCCGTTTTCCCGGTCCGCCGCCGGAAGGGTGTCCGTTACGGAAAATTCCTCGCAGTTCAGCCGGCCGTAGCGGTTCATATTTTCCACCGGATCCGTCACGGCGATCTGGTAGGTGACATAGTAGTACCCGTCCTGCTTGGTTACTACCGGGATCTCCTCTCCGGCTGGCGCTGGATCAGTGACGGTTTTCTGGATGTTCCACTGCTGGTCCGCCATGCTGGTAATGCTGACAGGATCAATTCTTTGATCCAGCTTTTCGGTATTCCCGCTGCCGTCTGTCAGCGTACCGGTAAACAAAATACTGTTAAAGCTTCCCACCGTCTGGTCAGGGGTCACCATATTCTCAAAATAGCATTTCAGATAAATAATGCCGGCCCGTCCCTGGTCGATGCGGTCCTGGCAGGGAATGGTCACCCGCTGGATGACCTGGCCGCCGGGCAGAGTAACCTCTGCCACCTCCGGCTGTTTGAAATCAGAGGTCACCACAGAGCCAGCCAAATCCACCTTGACGTATTCCGGCAGCTGAATCGCGATGGCCGCGCCGCCGTAGGATACGCCGTCGGGCGAGGAGCTGAATTTATAATCCAGCGCCAGGAAGAAGCTGTCGCCGCTGTCCACAGACTGGATGGCTTCAGCGGTGTCGCCGGTATCCTTTACGATTTTGGCGCTGAATTCCACATTCGCGCCCAGTCCGGCGCCTGCCGCGCTGGGTATCATGACTCCCGCCAGCATGGCGGCAGAAAGCAGAACCGCGAGACACCGGTGCCAAACCGACCGGCCCGCGCGGTTTTCCTTTTTCCGTAAATGCTTTCCGTGTTTCATAGCAAAATCCTCCTAATAAAGCCCAACGGATTGTAGTATTCTTCCAAATACGAAAAAGCAGTCAGTTCCAGCGGATTCCGCCGGATTGTCTTATTTATTATACCGGGCCGCCGTCACAAAAAAATCACAAATCCACTATTTGATCTGTTTTATCTCATATTCCAGGGTGACTGTATCAAATTTCCTTCTTTGGCAGTATTTGTCCATAATACGGCGCATGGCCTTTTCACAGCCCTCTATGTTCTGAGCCGCCAGAATGACCGAATACTGGGCCACATTGTACTGAGAGAATACGTCGTTTTTACGAAGCTGCTCTGAAATGACTTGCCGCAGAGTTTCCGTTTCGTCGTCAATATGCTCCTGGGTCCCGCCCTCTCTTAGGGTAAGCAGCACTAGGAATCTGGAACGCAGCGCCCGGCGCGCCGCGCGCACATTGATCTGATAGATATTTTTAAAGATATCATAATTGCAGTAGAAAGTTCCAGAGGATAGTTTTTCCTCTCTTAATCCCTTTTCCAGCTCCTCCACATCTACCGGCTTCTGGGTTGGCAGGCTTTGCAAGATCAATTCGTATAGTTCCTTTAGGTGATCCGGCACCTCCATCCCCAGGTTGCTGTAACAAAGATTTGCCACCTGGTTATAATAATCCAGAGCGTTCTGGGGCTGGTTCAGCTTTAAATACGCCGCCATTTTCATTTCATGCACCCTTAGGTCCATCTGCTCCATCAGCTTCGCCTGGTCGCACAGTTCTACCACCTGCTGGTAACGCTCCGCTTTCAGCAAGGCTTCACAGGCTTCCTGAACGCAGGTGGTGTAAAGGCGCTTATAGTAAACGCTGCGGAAAATCACCCATTGGGAATCCTCATACTCCTCCAGAAAATCCCCCTGGTACAGCTCTACCGCCCGCAGGCAGTCCTGATATTTTTGCTCGGCGTCGTGGCCCACGCTTACCTGCTTGCAGAAAGCCTCAAACTGATCCGTATCCACTTGACAGCTTATGTCGGTATTCCAAAAATAGGAATTATTGTTCAGAATAATCGCTTCCTGACCATTCCGGACAAAAAATTTTTTCATTTCCATCCGGCCCCGGTACACCAGGTTTCTCAGGGCGCCCTCTGGGTTTCCGCTGTCCTCTTCCGGCCACAGCACCTCAATCAGCTTGCTTTTCGAGGTCTCCACATTTCGGTTCGCCAGAAGATACGCGAATAATAGTCCTACCTGCTTGCTTTTCTTTTTCTCCTGGGGAAAGGCATAATTCCCGTTTTTCATGGAAAATTTCCCAAACATCTTAATTTGAAGCGTTTGATTGGATCCTGCCATTTTTAATTTCGCCGCCTTTTATCACAAATTTAATTATATTACTTTATTCACCGTTATATAAATCACATATTCTTATATTTTATGATTATTAATTGCAAATTTTATATGATATGTTATTTTTGCTATCATTATACACTCGCGTATAGGAAAAAGTAAAGATACTCTCCCGATTTTTTATATTCCTGCTTGAAAATTTTTCTGTTTCCAATCATTTTCCCATTGATTTCCACCGAGTCTAAGGGCTTATTTTCTCCAAATTCTCCAAAGAAGAAAAGCGGCGCGCCGTTCTCCCACACCAGCAGGGGAGAACGGCGCGCCGCCATCATACCTTGCGTAAAAACACGCTTCATTATTTTTTTAGAACCTTTTTGGCCACATCAGCAATGTGCTCCGCGCTGAGGCCGAACTGCTTAAGCAGTTCAACCGCCGGACCGGAGTGGCCGAACTCGTCGTTGACGCCGATACGGGTCACCGGCACCGGACATTCGTCACATACAGCGCTGCACACAGCCTCGCCCAGGCCGCCAATGATATTATGCTCCTCAGCAGTGATGATCCGGCCTGTTTCCTTCGCGGCCTTAATCACCAGCTCCTTGTCCAGAGGCTTAATTGTGTGGATGTTGATCACTCTGGCATGAATGCCGGCGTCCTTCAGGGCGTCGGCCGCCATAACAGCCTCTGCAACCAGCAGGCCCGTCGCGATGATGGTGATATCATCGCCGTCCCGCAAGGTAACGCCCTTGCCCAGCTCGAATTTATAATCCGGCGTATCATTGATAACCGGCACCGCCAAACGGCCGAACCGCATATAAACAGGTCCCTGATAGTGGTAGGCGGCCTCCACGGCGGCCTTGGCCTCTACATCGTCAGAGGGATTAATAACCACCATACCGGGGATGCTTCTCATCAGGGCAAAATCTTCGCAGCACTGATGGCTGGCGCCGTCCTCGCCCACGCTGATACCGCCGTGGGTAGCGCCGATCTTGACATTATTGTGAGGATAGCCCAGGGTGTTGCGGATCTGCTCAAAGGCGCGGCCGGCGGCGAACATGGCGAAAGAGCTGGCAAAGGGCACCAGGCCCATGGTGGAAAGGCCGGCGGCCACGTCTACCATGTTGCACTCCGCGATGCCGCAGTCAAAATGCCGCTCCGGGAACGCCTTCTTAAACACGCCGGTTTTGGTTGCGGCGGCCAGGTCGGCGTCCAGCACCACGACGTTGTCATACTTCTTACCTAACTCAACCAGCGCGTTGCCATAGCTTTCGCGGGTTGCAATCTTCTTTACATCTGCCATTGTTAACCCTCCAAACTTGCAAGCTGAGCTTTCAATTCGCTCATGGCGGTTTCGTACTGTTCCCCGTTGGGGGCGGTGCCGTGCCAGGAAGCCTGGTTTTCCATAAAGCTGACGCCCTTGCCCTTCACGGTCTTAGCGATGATGGCGGTCGGCCTGCCCTTGACCGTCTTGGCCTTCTCAAAGGCCGCCTCGATCTCATCGAAGGAATGGCCGTCGATACAAATCACCTCAAAGCCAAAGGCCTTCAGCTTCTCATCGATGGGATAGGGGCTCATAACCTTGGAAACCTCGCCGTCAATTTGCAGATTGTTGTTATCCACGATCACGCACAGATTGTCCAGCTTATAATGGGCGGCGAACATCAGAGCCTCCCAGATCTGTCCTTCCTGGATCTCGCCGTCGCCGGTAGCGGTGTAAACCCGCAGGTTCTTGTTCTCATACTTAGCGCCCAGCGCCATACCGGCTGCAACGGAAACACCCTGTCCCAGAGAACCGGTGCTCATATCTACGCCGGGGGTCGTGTTCATGTTGGGATGGCCCTGCAGATAGGAACCGATATGCCGCAAGGTCTTCAGATCCTCCACAGGAAAATAGCCCCGGTTCGCCAGAGCGGCGTACAAGCCGGGCGCGGTGTGGCCCTTCGACAGCACAAAGCGGTCCCGGTCGGGATTTTTGGGGTCCTTCGGGTCAATGTTCATCTCTTTAAAATACAGATATGTAAAAATATCCGCAAAGGAAAGGGATCCGCCGGGATGTCCCGATTTGGCATGGTAAGTGCCCTCGATCACACCCATACGGACTTTACAGGCAGTGATACTCAATGCTTTTTTCTCTTGCTGGTTCACGTATGATACCTCCCATAGTTATAATTCCTAACGGAAGCGTCCCAAACAGTCCTGCCGTTCGGACGCTTTTTCATTATTGTACCATTGAAACTCAATTTGCGCAATGTCTAATAAAGTGATTCTATCAGAAATCTTACTTTTCTTTTAAGCTGAAATTGCCAATTTTAAAAAGAAATTCGTACAGCGTCTTTTCCTTTTACAGCTTTCCGGGTATTATGATAGAAAGCTGCCGATACCGATTATCGGTATCAGCGATGCTTGCGGACTGCCTTTTTCGAAAGCGCGCTAAAGGGACAGCCCTGAGGCAGCCGTCAAATTTTAACAGCGGAGGGATCCTTATGAAGCTGAACACCATTCACCATGTGGCCATTATCGTATCGGATTATGAAAGGGCCAAGGAATTTTATGTCGGCAAGCTGGGCTTTCAGGTGCTGCGGGAAAACTATCAGGCGCGCCGCGGCTCCTATAAGCTGGATTTAAAGGCCGGAGACCAGGAGCTGGAGGTCTTTTATATGCCCGGCGCCCCCAAGCGCGTCACAAATCCGGAGGCCTGCGGCCTGCGCCACCTGTGCTTTCGGGTGGAGAGCGTAGAGGAAGCCGTCCGGGAGCTGGCGGCGCTGGGAATCGAAGCCACGCCTATCCGCCTGGACGATTACACCGGGGAAAAGCTGTGTTTCTTTTTTGACCCCGACGGTCTTCCGCTGGAGCTGCACGAATAGTCTTCCGCCGCTCTTTGGCCATTGTATTTCTATCAGCCCGGAAATTCCCGGAGACTCGCTCCCCAGCGGTTCCGCCTCCGCCCGCGCCGGGCCGGAACCAGAAATAAGCGCCCTGAGCTCTTACGAGTCCAGAGGCGCTTTCTGTCTTTTGAAGCAAAGGACTCCCACTACCAGCAGGATAGGGAACAGCAGCGCCGCGGCCAAGCCGGCCTTTAAGCCAAACTGCTCCAGCGTAATACCAAAGCTTTGGCACAGCTCCGCCGCCACCGGCAGGGACTGGCTGAAGCCGGACACCTGACCGGTGAGGAAGGGCCCCAGGGCACAGCCCATATCTCCGGCCACCGCCAGCAGGCCAAACATGGCGGTTCCTCCCGTGGGGATTCCCCGGGCGGTGACGCTGAGAGTGCCGGGCCACAGCAGGCTGACGCCGAAGCCGCAGACAGCGCAGCCCGCCAGAGACAGGAGCGGATTCAGGGACAAGGCTGTGACCCCATAGCACAGGATACACAGGAGGCCGCACAGCAGCAAGGCGTTCTTTAAATTAATTTTGTGGCCGTAAAAGCCGTACAGCGTCCGTCCGACCGCCATAAAAATAGCGAACAGGAACGGCCCCAGCAGATCCCCCATCAGCTTGGATACCTGAAGGCCCTTTTCCGCGAACAGGGACGACCATTGGGACATTCCCATTTCCGAGGCGCCGGCGGCGAGCATCATCAGCACGGCGATCAGGAACAGCTTATTTTTCAGCAGCATTTTAAACGGAATAGGCTGGTGGGACTGCTCCTTGGGTTCGATAACGGGCACCTTGGCGCATAGGAAGGTATTGCACAAGGGAAGCAGCGCCCACAAAACGGGAAGCAAAAACCAAAAGCTTTCTCCCAGGCCCCAGATCAGCAAAGTAGAGATCAGCACCACCGCCGCCTGGCCCCAGCAGTAAAAGGAATGCAGCAGGCTCATGGCCTTTTCCTTTTCCTCCCCGGGAAGGCTATCCACCAGAGGGCTGATCAGCACCTCGATATAACCGCCGCCAACCGCGTAAATGATCACGGCGATCAGCAGGCCGGCAAAGGCCGAGGGCAGGATCTGGGGAAGAACCACTAAAAAGGCCAGCCCGGCGATGCAAAACAGATGAGCGATGACCATTCCGTTTCGGTATCCGATTTTATCGGCAAACCGGGCGGCGGCCAAATCAACAAAAATCTGAGCTGTAAAATTAATCAGGATCAGGCTGCCGACCTCCTCCAGAGTGACTCCGAACCTTCTTTGAAAGATCGTAAACAACAGGGGCGCCAGATTATTGATAATGGCCTGGGTCACATAAGCGCCGTAACAGGCGATCCGGGTATGACGATAGGTTAACGGTTTCATAGATTTTCAGGTTCCGGACAAACCCCGGACCTTTCCTCCATTTCCACTTTAAATTTTTGCCAAGCTATAGAATTCTCAGCCCTCCTGAAGCTGGACGATAGATTCAGCAGCCTTTGCGCAAGCCTCCGCTTGCCCGCTCCGCACTGCATAAGCCGGCTCTCATTATTTTAACGCCTGATCTTCCGCGCATAGAGAGCGGATGGGAAGGCTTGTTCTCCCTCCTCGTAAAACGGAAGCCTTCGGGAAGGCTTCCGCCGGCGCGTCCGGCAGTCCCTTCCGGCGCAAGGGAAGCGCCCTATAATACCAATATGCCGGACCAGCGGGAAACAGCACGCTATTTAGATTGCAGATCAGCAGAGCGCTAAAATTAAGCGTCGGAAGCAGTAGCGAAAGCGCGGGATATCAGTTATAATATGGAAGAAACCGGACTCAGCGAAAGCAAAGGAGAGAGCCAAATGATTCGCAAGCCAAAGCAAATGTCGGAATCCATGATCCTGGGCGTGGTGCTCACCCTGGCGGGAGGCTTTCAGGACGCTTATTCCTACAACTGCCGGGGGCAGGTTTTCGCCAACGCGCAGACTGGAAACATTGTCCTGCTGGGCCAAAATATCGCCAGCGGCAACTTTCAAAACGCCCTCCACTACCTGTTCCCCCTGCTGGCTTTTTTAGCCGGGGTATACCTAAGCGAATGGGTCCGGGAGCTGTGTAAAAGCTTTCAAAAGCTCCACTGGCGGCAGATCGTGCTGGCTTTTGAGATCGTTATGCTTGCTATCGCCGGACTGCTTCCCCAAAGCCTTAATGTGGTGTCCAATGTACTCATGTCCTTCGCCTGCGCCATGCAGGTGGACAGCTTTCGGAAGTTCCGGGGCATCCCATGCGCCACCACCATGTGCATTGGCAATATGCGCAGCGGCACTGAGCTTTTATGCAGATACCATATCACCAAGGACCCGGAGTTAAAACGAAAAAGCCTCCACTATTACTTTATCATCCTCGTGTTCGCCATAGGCGCCGCGATCGGCGCGGTAGCCTCGCAAAAATTCGGAAATCCAGCCATCTGGATCGCCGCCGGCCTAATGCTTCTTGGATTTATTTTGATGTTCGTAAAAGAGGAAATTCAAGGTGAAACGGAATAAACTCCTACATTTGTTTTGACTGCTCCGGTCCTATAAGCGCCCTGGCTATTTCGTCGGGGCGCTTTTTGCGCCGGCTCCTTTTCCCCGCCTGCCGCCCTTTCCATTTTCATTGGAATCCAGCCGGCACTGAAATCGAAGGCCGAGGCTTTTCCTCCGCTTTCCATACTGCTGTCAACAGCTTTACATTTCCTTACGCAGCGCCGGAGCCTGGCCATTGGACCCGACTGGCCGCTGCCTGCCGGACGAACAGATCCAAACGGGCAGCACTATTTTCACCTTACCCGGAACATCCTCCCAAATCCGCAAAAAGGCTAAGGCCGGAGCAAAAGCGGCGTTTTCCCTAAATCGGCCTGCTGAGCCGCTCCACCATGGGACGGTCTGCGGGGCAGAATGAAAAATCTGTCAGCTCCCCCGGAGAAACCCAGCGGATCTCCAGATGAACCCTTTTTTCCGGCTCTCCGCTGATAATTACCCCGTCGTAAAACGCAAAGCCGTACAGCCCGTCGGGATATTCATACGCAGTCTCCTCCCGCAGCCCCTGGAGCTGGATTTCCACTCCCAGCTCTTCCCGGCACTCCCGGACAGCGCAGTCCTCTCCGGTTTCTCCCGGTTCAATTTTCCCGCCGGGAAATTCCCAAAGATAGCCGCAGCTTCCGCCTGGGCCTCTCCGGCAAATCAATATTTTATCGTTCCTTCTCAAAATAGCCGCTGCGATCCGTTTCATTTTTTCTCCCTATCATTCAATAAAGCTTAGGATTCTTCCCATTACCAGGGATCCACCGCGCCCGTTCCGCGTTTGCTAGGATCGCCAACGCTGTTAACGATTTCCACGGCTTTTCCCCATTGAAGGAAAGCCTTCCCAGCGCCGCCTCACGGCAAAAAATCCGCCCAAAAGCCCTGCGCTGCCACCCGCTCTCCCTGACTCAGCAGAACCGCGCTTCCCCCTGAGGAACGCTGCCCAGCACCTTGACGTAAAACCGGCGGTTTCTCGGGCCGTCGAACTCACAGAAGTAAATTCCCTGCCAAGTGCCCAGCACCAGGCCGCCGTTTTCGATCAGCACTGTGGCGCTGCTGCCCATGAAGCTGGCCTTCAGGTGGGCTGTCGTGTTCCCCTCCATGTGCCGGTACTCCGGACGGTCCGGGAAGGTCTTTTTCAGGCCGAACAGCATATCCTTCACTACATTGGGATCCGCGTTTTCATTGATCGTGATCCCCGCGGTAGTGTGGGGGCTGTAAATCACACAGACGCCATCCTGAACCCCGCTTTTCCCCACTGCATCCCTCACCTGCCGGGTCACGTTGTAAAAGCCCTCTTCATCGGTCCGAACCGGATATTCAAATTTTTCCATCTGATATTTTCCTTTCATAATATTTATTTGCGGACAGTCAAAGGCCCGTCCGCCCGGCTGTTTCTTGGTGCACAGAAAATTCCCGCCCATTGCGGCGGCTCAGGAAAATTTACAATAACGCTCGCCGTTCCCAAATTCCAGAGTATGGATATCTTTTTGCGGCGGGAAATCAATTCAGGAGCCGGCGCCGGCTCTGTCCAGACAGCCGGCTTTTCCTCTGGAAAACGCCTCTTTTCCGGGAAGCAGCCCTCCAGCATATTGAAAAGCGCCGCTGCTCCCTATTCTCTAAGTGTAAAAACGCCGCGTTCTCTCCGCCTACGGCCGCGCCCTTTTTTCCGCTATTCTTCCGGCCGATATTTCCATCCGCAGTCGTTATGGTACACCATCAGCTTCGTCATGCCGCCATCCACTGTGATGGTTTCCCCATTGATAAAGCTGTTTTCCTCGTCGCATAAAAACAGCGCCGTCCGGGCGATATCCTCCGGCACGCCGATTCTTCCGGATGGATGCTGCCTCCGGTCCGCCGGAGAATCCCCGGGAACATAGCCCTCCCGATAATAGGCGCCGGTGTCGATCCAGCCGGGGGCGATGGCGTTCACCCGAACCCGGCCCGCCAGGCTGACCGCCATAGCGTGGGTCAGGGCGGCGACGCCGCCCTTGGCCGCCGTGTAGCTTTCCGTGTTTTCCTGGGACTGGACCGCTCGGGTGGAAGAAAGGTTCACCACACAGCCTCCCGAATTAAAATAGGGAAGAAACCGCTGAGTCAAATAGTAAGGAGCCGCAACCCCCACCTTTAAAACCGCCAGGAAGTCCTCATAGCCGCAAGGAGTCAAAAGCCCTCCCCGATTGATGCACATATTGTTTATTAAATAATCAATATTACCATATGTATTAATTGTTTTCTGAACAAACGCTTCCAACGCTTCTGGGGCTTCCCCATTCCCGCAGAAAAATAGAGCGTCTTTTCCCATTCGTTGAAGAAAATTCAGGTTTTCCTCTCCAGCCCTTTGGCCGCAGTCAAAAAAAGCGATCCTGCATCCAGCGTCCGCAAACGCCCGGGTCAAGCATCTGCCGATCCCTAAAGCGCCGCCGGTAATGACAGCCGTTTTATTCTGAAAGCCCATGATGATACAGCTTCCTCCTTTCATCTATCAGCGTCTTTCCAGACCTATCGAAAGACTTTTCCCCATTGTTTCGATGATTATCAAGCTTTTTCAAAAACCAAAAGTATATCTATCAATTTATAATACAAATGGTAATTATTATTCCCTTGACCTTCCAAAAAATTTTATTATCCCAGCCTGCTGCGGCGCCGCGGGAGGCTTCCGCGCTAATCAAGCCGCAAAACAGGACATAAAAGCCATAGCGTTACCAATTTTATGCCTGGAAGCTGAAGCTATTATAACACGGCTTTTCTAAAAAGCACAGCAGGATCTCTGAAAAAATTTACAAATTGTTTTATTCTTTTTTCCTCTGTGTGCTATAATACTGGCGTGTATTGACCGACCGGTCGGTCGGCAGAAAACAGATCGCCAGGAGGACTATTCCATGCTCTCAAAATTCAGCGTTAAAAAACCGTTTACCGTCGTGGTTGCCGTTATCATGGTTTTCATTCTAGGAGCGGTCTCCTTCATGAATATGACCACCGATCTTCTTCCCAACATTGAGCTTCCCTATGTGGTAGTATCCACCACTTACGCAGGGGCAAGCCCGGAAAAGGTGGAATCCAGCGTGACAAAGCCGATGGAATCGGCCTTGAGCACTTTATCCGGCGTAAAAAGCGTCAGCTCCATATCCAGTGAAAACGCCAGTATCGTCATGCTGGAATTTGAGCAGGGCACCAATATGGACTCCGCCTCCATTGAGATCTCCAACCGGCTGGACCAGGTAAAAGCCAAGTTCGACGACGGGGTCGGCTCTCCCACCATGATGCGGATCTCACCGGACATGATGCCGGTGATGGTGGCCAGCGTAGACGCCGGGGGCAAAAGCGTGGAGGAAGTCACCAAGCTGGTGAACGACACGGTGCTTCCCGCCCTCCAGCGGGTGGACGGCGTCGGTTCTGTCACAGCCTCGGGCCTGGTGGAGCAGCAGCTGAAAATCACCCTGGACCAGGGCAAAATCGACGAGCTGAACGATAGGGTGCTCCAGGCGGTGGACGCCCAGCTTTACGATGCGAAAAAGGAGCTGGACGACGCCCAGGCCAAGCTGGACGAGGGCAGGCAGCAGCTGGAGTCCGGCCAGGAGGGCGCGGTTTCCCAGCTGACCGCCGGCAGCGTTCAGGTAGATTCCGCTGTGGCCCAATTGAACGCCCTGCTGGCGGAGGACACCATTTTGTCCTCCCAAAAGGCGGGCTTCGAGACGGAGCGGGCCGCCTATGCCGGCGGGCTGAAGCAGGCCCAGGACGGCCTGGCGGAGGCTCAGGCCGCCTTAACCCAGCTGCAGCAAAGCTATGAGGCTGTGAACACCGGCCTTCAGGGGCTGGAGGCCTTCGCGTCCACCCCCACCGGCGCGGCCCTGTTCCCCAACGGTCTGCCCGCCTCCACGGTGGAGGAGCTGTTAAGCCTGTCCCCGGAGGAATTTGAGGCTTTTCGCACCGCCGTGTCCTCCATCCCCACCTTGGGAGAGGCTTTCGCCTCTCTGACCCAGGACAGTCTCCGCCAGATGACGGATGGGATCGCCCAGCTACAGGAAACCGTGGATTCCCTGCCCGGCACCATTGCCGACGCTCAGGCCAGAATCACGGAAATCGATACCGAGCTGCAAAATATCAAGACCCGCCAGGCCACCCTGGCGGCCATGAGGCCTCAGCTGGAGGAGCAGCTGAAAGCCGCCCAGGACGGCTACGAGCAGCTGGAAAGCGGCAAGCTGACAGCAGGCAGCGAATTTGCCCAGGCCAGCGCCCAGATCGTATCCGGCCAAAGCCAGTTGGACGCCGCCAAGGCGGAATTTGAGCAGGCCAGAGACCAGGCCTTGGAAAAAGCCGATATTTCCGGCGTGGTCACCCAGGAAATGATCAGCCAGATCCTAACGGCCCAGAACTTCAATATGCCCGCCGGCTATCTGGATTCTGAAAGCGGGCAGCAGTATCTGGTAAAGGTCGGAGAGCAGTACGGCAGCATCGAGGAGCTTCAGGACAGCGTGCTGTTTTCCATCGGCACGGAGGGCATAGGCGACATCCGCCTTTCCGACGTAGCCTCTGTGGAGCAGGCCAGCAACGCCGGGGAAGCCTATGCCAAGGTCAACGGCAATGAGGGCGTGGTCCTGTCCTTTCAAAAGCAGTCCACCGCGTCCACGGCTACCGTATCCCAGCGGATCAACGAGGCCATCGGGAAGCTTCAGTCGGAAAACCCCGATTTACATATTATCCCTCTGATGGATCAAGGGGACTACATTAATATGATCATCCAGTCGGTGCTGCAAAACCTGATCCTAGGCGGTATTCTGGCGATCCTGGTGCTGGCCCTGTTCCTGCGGGATGTCAAGCCCACGGTGATTATCGCCTTCTCCATTCCCATCAGCGTACTATTCGCCATGGTACTGATGTACTTCACCGACATTACCTTAAACATCATCTCCCTGTCCGGCCTCGCCTTGGGGGTCGGTATGCTGGTGGATAACAGCATCGTGGTCATCGAGAATATCTACCGGCTGCGAAACCAGGGGGTACCGGCGGCAAAGGCCGCTGTCAAGGGAGCCACCCAGGTGGCGGGAGCCATTTTCGCCTCCACCCTGACCACCATCTGCGTATTTCTGCCCATCGTGTTCACTCAGGGCATCTCCAGAGAGCTTTTCACCGACATGGGACTGACCATCGCTTATTCCCTGCTGGCCAGCCTGGTGGTCGCCCTCACCCTGGTGCCCGCCATGGGCTCCACCATGCTGCGGAAAACCAAGGAGAAGAAGCACCGCTGGTTCGAAGGCTTTACCAACGGCTACGAAAAGGTGCTGCGGTTCTCCTTAAAGCATAAAATCGTGGTCATCGCCGGCGTGCTGGCGCTGCTGGTATTCGCTGTCTTTGAAGCGGTAAACATGGGCACCGCCTTCATGCCGGAGATGGATTCCCCCCAGATGATGGCCACCATGGAAATGCCCAAGGAGGCTACCCAGCAGGAAGGCTATGAAATGGCCGACGAGGTCATGAGCCGGATCGGCGGCCTGGACGATGTGGAAACCGTAGGCGCGATCTCCGGCGGAATGTCCATGAGCTCGTCCTCCTCCGGCAGCACCTACAGCTTCTATATTTTATTGAAGGAAAACGGCCGCACCCGCTCCAACGCCCAAATGGCGGAATTAATCACCGGAGCTACCCAGGATCTGGACTGTGAGCTCAGCGTTTCCGCCTCCACCATGGATATGTCCGCGCTGGGCGGCAGCGGAATCTCCCTGGAGGTCAAAGGGGACGACGTGGATACCCTGAACGATATCTCCCAGGATCTGGTGGAGATGCTCAGCGGAATCGAGGGCACCACCGAGGTGACCGGAGGCATCACCGAGGGGGATATGGAAACCCGGATCGTAGTGGATAAAAACAAGGCTATGGAGCACGGCCTGACCGTGGCCCAGGTCTATCAGGAAATCGCCGCCGCTCTGCAGACGGAAGCCACCGCTACCACTCTGACCATCGGCTCGGATGACCTGCCGGTGATCGTGGTAAAAAGCCCGGAGGATGCTCTGACCCGGGAAGGCCTGATGTCCCATGAGATTTCCGTTACCAACCAGCAGACCGGGGAAACAGAAGCCGTTCCCCTCCATGAGATCGCCGAGGCCCAGGACGCGGAAAGCGTCAGCTCCATTAACCGGGAAAACCAGGTGCGGTATATGACCGTGACCGCAGGCGTGGATAATGACCATAATATCGGCCTGGTGAGCCGTGAGCTGGAGGAAAAGCTGGCGGCCTACGAGGTGCCCGAGGGCTACACCGTAGAGATCCAGGGCGAAACCGAAACCATCAACTCCGCCATGAACGACCTGATTCTGATGATCGTTCTGGCCGTGGTGTTTATCTATCTGATTATGGTGGCCCAGTTCCAGAGCCTTTTGTCTCCCTTTATCGTCATGTTTACCATTCCTCTGGCCTTCACCGGCGGCCTTCTGGCTTTGTGGCTCACCGGCAGCCCCATTTCCATTATCGCCATGCTGGGCTTTTTAATGCTGGCCGGCGTGGTGGTCAACAACGGCATTGTATTTGTGGACTATGTGAACCAGCTGCGGCTGGAGGGGGTGGACAAAAAGGATGCCTTGATCCAGACCGGCCGCACCCGCCTGCGTCCCATTCTGATGACCGCCCTGACCACCATTTTAGCTATGGTCACCATGGCTCTGGGCCTGGGAGACGGTGCGGAAATGACCCAGCCCATGGCTATCGTCACCATTGGCGGCCTCACCTACGCCACCCTGCTGACCTTGCTTGTGGTGCCGGTGCTTTACGACGTATTCCATAAAAGGCCCATGAAGAAAGTAGATTTGGAGGATGATTTATCGTGAGCGGTCCCGAGGAGAAAAAAGCAGTGAACAGCCCTCAGGATAAGAAAACGGCGGTTTTAGAGGCTGTCATCAGCCTGGTAATGGAGGGAAAAAGCCTGGAAGCCCTGACCGTATCGGAAACCGCGGCCCGGGCGGGCATTGGAAAGGGAACTGTATACGAGTATTTCCCCTCTAAGGAGGCTATGACCGCCGCCGCAGTGTGCTATTACATGCGCCGGGAGCTCACCGCCCTCCAGGGCCTGATCCCTCTGGATCGGGGCTTTCGGATCGCGGCGGAGTCCTCTATGACCACCGTGGCGGAAGCGGTTCAGAGCAGGCTTTCCTTTTTTCATATGGTTTCCGGTTTTTCCTGCTTCGAAATGAAGCGCTGCCTCGAGGGTCAGGAGCCCGCAGAGGAAATCCGCAATGTCGTCCAGGAGCAGATCCGCCGGATTTTGGCGCTTGGGGCAGAGGAAGGGCTGATCTCCGGAGGCTTCTCCGAGGAATACCAGACCATGTGCTTTTTAGGCGCCGTAGGCTCCTATCTGGCATCCCTGCAGGCTCAGCTTCTGCCTGAGCCCCAGGCCAGAGCCTATGCCTATCAAATGCTGATCCGTTCGCTGTCGGCTGCCAGCCCCGCGGAAGCCCCCGCGCTTTAAATTAAAATCATGTATGATGCTCCAGGCACTGCCGGAAACATTGCCTTGCGTACCCTGTAAGGGCGTCGAACCGGACCCCAGGGCCGCTGAAACTCCGCTGTTCCAATTCTTTGGACTGCCGGCGCGCAAAGGGTAAGGCTCCCTCTGGCTTCATCCGTCTGTTTTATCAGTCTCTCCATCGTTATCCTACCCGCTTTGTCCTTGAAGGAAGGCTGCTTCCGCAAGGCGCTTTGGCAGCCGCTGCGGCCAATTCCCCTGAATAAATTCTGACGCTTTTTCCGGCGGGTCGCGGAGCGTCTCTGTCAAAAGTGGAATTTCTAAATGAAATTTTGGAATTCCACTTTCTTTTTCCTCCGAACCTAAGTATAATAAAAAAGATAAAACGTTTTTTAAGGCGTTTTATCTTTTGAAATCAGTCTGTTTAAAAATTTGAAAAAGAAGCTATTGGGAGGTAAAAAAATGTTAGCCACTTTAAACCAGGTATTGAAAATCGCTGAAGAAAAGCAGTACGCTATCGCCGCGTTCAACACGCCCACCCTGGAAAGCCTGCAGGCCGCCGTCGATAAGGCAGAGGAGCATCAGGTACCCGTCATTGTGGCCCACGCTCAGCTTCACGAGCCGGTCACTCCCCTTTCTGTTATCGGCCCTGTCATGGTCGCCTTGGCGAAAAAGGCGTCGGTTCCCGTATGCGTCCACCTGGATCACGGCGAGACTCTGGACTATTTAAAGCAGGCTCTGGATCTGGGCTTCACCTCCGTAATGTACGACGGCTCCGCCCTGCCCTATGAGGAGAACGTGGCTAACACCAAAAAGGCCGTAGCGATGGCCAGAGAATACGGCGCCAATGTGGAAGCGGAAATCGGAAGCCTGGGAAAAGCGGAGGGCGCCGGCATGGCTCACGAAAACGATCCCGCCACTTATACCGACCCGTCCCTGGCGGAGCAGTTCGTCAAGGATACGGGCGTAGACGCCCTGGCCTGTTCCTTCGGCACCGCCCACGGTATTTACACCGCCAAGCCTAAGCTGGATTTCCCCAGAATCGAGAAGATCCACCAGCTCACCGGCGTGCCGCTGGTAATGCACGGAGGCTCCGGCGTCAGCCCTGAGGACTACGTGGAAGCCATCAAGCGCGGCGTGCGGAAAATCAATTATTACACCTATATGGCCCGGGAGGGTACAAACGCCGCCAAGGCTTACCTGAAGGATCATCCCGACGTGATTTATTATCATGACATCGCCTGCGCTGCCAGAGACGCTATGAAAAACGATGTGGAAAAGGCCATGAGTGTATTTTACGGCCTAAAGAAATAAGAGAAATTAAAAGCTTTCTGCTGTCTTTGCTAAGGCTGGAAAACGGGGAAAGCCCCTTTAAGGAGCTTTCTAAAAGGCCCGGAATTTCCGCGGGCGGCTCCTTTCCCGCGATTGATTGGATTCTTCGGCGGGCAGCCGTCTCTTTCGCAGCAGTCTTTTTGCTTCGAGAGCCTTACGATGTATGCCGGCCCCGTTTGCTTGGGCTGTGAAGGCTTTATTCTTCCTGCCGTTCAGCCGGCAGCTCCGCCAAGCTGTAGAGCCGTTGTCCTCCGCCGCGGAGAAAGAGGAGCCCTGACAAGAACGAAAGGTCTTTTCTCCTTCCTCAATCTCCTATAGCCTTCTGTCTTCACCCGCACGGCGGGCGGGTTTCAGCCTCAAACAACTGCGTGCTGATTGGAGACAGCCTAAAGCCTAATACCGAAAAAACGCCTAAAGCCTTAGTAGGCTTTAGGCGTTTTTTGTATCCATCAGCCCCGGAAGCACCAGGGTCAGCCGGCTATGTCAGTCTTTATTTTCTCAGCGGCTTCCTCCGGCGTGCGCCTCCCCACATCCAATTTCCAGGTATCCAGGCTTTGATAGAGAGGCAGCCTCTTTCTGCTCCGCTCCAGCACATCTGGGTGACGGCGCCCCCGGCGGATATCCTTTTCCAGCCGCTGTATTAAAATCTCCTCCGAGCATACCAGGGAGTAGGAATACAGGGTAAACGCCGTTCCCGTCAGCCGGGACAAAAGCTCGTCGATGATCTCCTGCTGGTGCATGACCCAGGAAAAAATCACATATTCCGTTTGGGAACATCTTAGGAAGCTTCCCAGCAGGTGGGCGATGTTATCCATTGCCATGGCCTTTGTCTCCTCAGTGACCTCAAAGGGATTTAAATTCCAGCACCAATCCCCATCCAGCCATACCGACGGCGTCAGCCTTTGATGAAGCGCCCTGCATACCGAGCTTTTTCCCACGCCCATGGTACCGCCCACTAAAATCAATTTCTTCATGGCTTATTCTCCGATAATTTTCACCAGGACGTGCTTCTCCCGCCTGCCGTCGAACTCATAGTAAAAAATCTGCTCCCAGGTGCCAAAATCCAGGCGCCCTCCGGTTACGGCCACCACGGCTTCCCTTCCCATCACCGACCGCTTCAGATGGGCGTCGGCGTTGTCCTCATAGCCATTATGGCGGTACTGGCCGTAGGGCTTTTCCGGCGCCAGCTTTTCCAGCCAAGCCTCCAGGTCCCGGTGAAGTCCAGGCTCATCATCGTTGATAAATACACTGGCCGTAATATTCATGGCGTTGACCAAAACCAGTCCCTCCTGGACGCCGCTTTCTTCCAGCGCTTTCTCAACCTCGCCTGTGATGTTTACCAGGCCTCTGCGGCTCGGCACACGGAACCACAGCTCCTTACGGTAGGATTTCACAGCATCGCTTCCTTTCCTTTATTTTCTCGCAGCTCCTTGCGGTACAGCTCTGTGTAAACCAGCCTTCCCTCGATTCGCTCCGATTTCATCAGACTGACGGCGGCGGCTTTGGTTTTTACCGGCTCCAACCGGTTTTTCAGCGTGTAAAAAGGGGTTTCCGGCTTTTCTACCGCCTGCCGGGCTAACGTCAGGTGCGGACGGTACGGCCGGTCCTCAACCGCAATCCCCTTGCCTGCCAGAGCGTTTTTCAGCTCCAGGTACAGGTTTTGCAGCGGTAAGGAGGGCTCTATTCCGGCCCAGTAAAGATCTCCGCCGTCTCGTTGAAATCTGCCCAGGCCCCGGATTTCCAGAGGAAAGGGGCCGGTCCGGATTTCCTCCATAGCCTCCCGCACCTTTCCCGCCTCTCGGAGTTCTCCCAGAAACACCAGCGTCAAATGAAGATTCTCCCGTCGGGTGAGCCGGCTTGTCCGGGTGCTCCGCCGGATCAGCTCCATCGCCTCGCAGAGCCTGTCCTTCACAGGCTCCTCGAATAAAATTGCCAGAAAAAGCCGCATAACGCTCGCCCCTTCCATCGTTGCAGCTTACGGTTTTATATTTATTTTTATTGACGGCAGCTTTGCCGCGGAAACCTAAGCGAGGCTATTATACCACAGTTCCCGTCCCAGAGGTAGGGATTTCTGCCGTATTTTGCCGTAAAAATTCTCGTTATCCCCGCCGCGGCTCGTTGCTTTTCCAACGGGCGTCTTGTATAATGAGCGTAACAGCGGGCAGTTTGATTCCCGGTTAAAATATGTATGGCAACAGGAGGGTCAGCTTATGAAAACAACCAAATGGGCCGTGGTCGGCCCTGGATTTATCGCCGGGCGGTTTGCTCAGGGAATGCTTGAGGCTCCCGGCGCCGAACGAACCGCAGTGGTTTCCCGCAGCGAGGAAAACGGCAGAGCCTATGCGGAAAAATACGGGTTTGCTTCTTCTTATACCGATTTTGAAAAAATGCTCCGGGAGTCCAAGCCTGACGTGGTGTATATCGCCACGCCGAACGACACCCATATGGATTATGTGTCCGCGGCCCTGAACGCCGGGGTTGCGGTGCTGTGTGAAAAGCCTATGGCGGATAACGCCGCCCAAACGGAAGAAATGATCCGGCTGGCTGAGAAAAACCACACCTTTTTGATGGAAGCCATGTGGACCCGGTGCTTTCCTGCGGTACGGCAGGCCCGCCAGTGGCTTCAGGAGGGAAAAATCGGGCAGGTGCTCACCGTTCACTCCTTTCACTCCTTTTTGGCCGACCCAAAGGACTGGCAGCTTTGGAAGGCCTCTCTGGCCCACACCGGAGGCGCGGTGCGGGACGTAGGCGTTTATGCGCTGGGCATGGCCTTTCTGGCGTTTCCCCAGGGGCCGGAAAAAATCATGTCCTGCTGCCGCACCAACGGAGAGGTGGACATCCACGCGGATATGCTGCTGCAATACGGCGATGGCAAGGCCGCCTTTTTGAGTGCCGGCTTTGATATGGAGGGCAACGCCACCACTACGATCTTTGGGGAAAAGGGGCGTATCACCCTGGGGCCGAATCTGTGCTGTCCCAGCCAGCTTCAGTTTATCCCCAACCAGGGCGAACCGGAAAGCGTCGAGCTTCCTTATCCGGCCACCGGGATGCAGTTTGAGGTTCTCCGGGTGCAGGAATGCCTGGCGCAGGGACTGCTGGAATGTCCCGATTTCACCTGGGAGGAAAGCCTGAAAATCTGCGGCGTGATCGACCAGCTTCGCAGGGAGTGGGGAATCCGCTACGCCTCCGATCGGTAACCGGTTACCGGCCGCCAGCCTGTCAAGGCGGAGTCAATGCCACGTATAAAACGAGCGGTCTGTCCCCCGATAAGGGAGCATGTTGGGCCAGCGCCTAAAAGGCGCTGGCCTTCACCATAGGAACACCTGCCATTTTATCAAAAAAGTTGTTCGTCCTTTGCTTGTGCCTCCAATCCCTCCCGCTTCGCGGGCTGCTTTTCACTTTGCTCTGTTTGCTTACGCGGA